>JAAUYG010045798.1_pt1 | contig 24336 bp, 15 predicted proteins | sample 7278091 | NCBI WGS metagenome assembly JAAUYG01 (sample SAMN14350201, study PRJNA611818) | marine sediment metagenome | isolation source: surface marine sediment (0.6m) | place: French Polynesia: Moorea | collected 2018-08 | reverse complement strand
TGAGTCCAATTCCTCTACAAGATGTCTTACAGTGTCTCCCATTTGAAATTTCTCAGTACATGTTTTCCAGCCTAGTACTACGTCTTCAGCCTGCATGGAACTCTCTCCTTTGTCTCCTTCTCCAGTTTCCAACACTATAGGTGGAATGTCACTGTATGTGGATGGCTCTCCAGTTGTGTAACCACTCTTCCAAGCTTCACATGTTTCCTCATCCTGGAACTCCTCAAAGTCCACTTCATCCACACTGATATCCAGGCTCTCAGGCAGGACATCCTCACCAGGGTCATCGCCATTGAGCAGGACCTCTTCATGTCGGAGTGATTCTGTCTCCTTGAATATCAAAAGAACATCCCTGGCAATCTGTTGTGAGATGGCATCAGCCAGTTCCTGGATATCCTCTGATTTCTTGTAAATCCCCTTTCTAGGTAAGCCTTTCACACAGTGTCCATCAATTTCTAGCTCCTTCTGGGAACTAAAGATCTGGCTAGGGGATTTATAAGAACTTTCTAATCGGATGTCTGTAGGTGGTGAATAGGTGCAGTGCAATACTTGCCTTGTGTCTTCTAAATCCTTGTTTTCTGAAGAGTGTTCCTCCTCGGAACTTCCAAAGGGTTTCTCCAGTGCACTTTCTTCACTGCGGGTAGGTGTCAACCATTGCACATTTTGATTATACACTTGATCAATAGATGATTCACTTACTTCCTCATTCATGGATAAATCCCCCAGCGTGATGCTACTTCCAGTCATGTCTGATCTGTCCAGATCTGTAAAGCTTTCATTGGAACACTCTTCCAACTGCTCTTTCTCTGAAGACTGTTTCTCCTCTGATCTTTCAAAGTTTTTTTCCAGTTTTCTTTCTTCACTGCAGGTACCGCTTGCTTCTGCATTAGCACTGTCAGGTAATTCTAGGGCTCCCACCGGTACATGATGACTACCTTCTTGTTCTGTAGGTGGTGATTTTTCAAATTTATTTTCATCAGATTCATCCAATACTTGGTTGGCAGAAGAGAGCAGTTGCTCACTCAAAGAAGATTTCACCGGAGTGGCTGAAGGATACTCTTCATGATCTTCCTCACAGTAACCTCTTTTGGTATCATCCATGCTTGGTTGCTGCCAGGGAAACCCGAACTGCAAGACAGCCTGGTGGATGGTGTCCTGAACAATCCTGGCAGCTATTCTACCCAGATCTCCCCCTTCCTCACCCAAGCTGCTACAGCTGCTTTCCTGATCGTCCTGGAGTGTAAAAACCTCAGGTTCCCTGCCACCAAGTTTTTTTAAATCAATACTATCCATGGAAGACATACTCTGTATTTGTCCTGAAAGGTTCCCATGCAGTGATGGAACAACCCTATGAAGATTTCTATCCTGGGGTTCAGCATCATGTGTGTCTTCTTTCATGAACTCCTTAGCTATGCTGCTTGAACTCGTAAAGTTTTCCTTGCTTTGATCTGCTTTGTCCTGGTCGCATTCTTCCCAGCTTACATCAGCTTCTGTACCTTCAGACTCATATTGGTCAGGCTCTGGCATCCCCAGTTTATAAACTAACAAGCTCTCTGACCACTGGCCACTCGGACTTGATGTTTCAGCTTCAGTCTCAGTTTTCTGGTCTGTCTCATTGACGTATTCGACAGCTACATGAGTCACTATGCCTCCTGCACCAGTGGTTGATTCTGCATCTCCAGATGTTGCTGCATCAGATTGTTCATTTGCATCATCACTTGTGGATTCATAACTTGGTACACTATACAGAACAACACTCCTTGACCATACTCCTGGGCTTTTAGGCTCTGCATCTCTAGTCTCAGGGGTTTCTTCAATGCATCTTTCCCCAGGCTCAGCTGTTGTAACATCATGCACTTTTCCCTCCTGTGGATGAACTTGGTCTTCGGGTTTTCCGATCTTCACAATCTGATCATAGGTCAGGTCTTGATTTTCCTTCTCTACCACATGACTGGTTATGATTGACAACTCACTGGTGTCCATCTCTGTAGCAGGTGTCAGCCATTGCAAATTTTGATGATACACTTGATCAATGGTGGACTCGCTTACTTCCTCGTTCATGGATAAATCCCCCAGCGTGATGCTACTTCCAGTCATGTCTGATCTGTCCAGATCTGTAAAGCTTTGGTAGGAAGACCTTCTGTCAGTTAAGAATACATCATCACCCTCCACACTTCCATTGGGTTTTCCTTCAGTTGAATTTTGGTCTTGCATATCTCTGTACTTCAACACCGTGATGCACTCATATGAAGAAGCCTTGGAGAACTCATCATCATCTTCTGGGTCTCTATCAAGGGAATACGTGGAGACACTCCTCCATACAACTGGTTCTTCATCCTCCTCGGTGGATAGATGCAATGTTCTCTCAGACTGGCTCCTCCTCATCTGCTCACTGTCTGGAGCAATCTTACGGTATGCCATGCTTTTGAATCTCTTCCACTTCTTCACTGGTGACTTGAGCTCGATGTAGGACTCGAGGTTGTAAATCAGTTTGGGGCTATCACTCTCACCAAAGGCATCTGTCCCAGGCCCTCCTAGACTACCAGCCCCTTCTTGCTGGTCACGGTCTCTGTCATCTGGATGTTCAACCCAGTTCTGTTCAGTTTCTTTTTCCTCTCCATGTTGCTTGTTCTCCACCGTATCCCAGTACGGTCCCTCATCCTGACTTTCTACGTCAGACCCTGGACTGGTTCTCTCAATGACCTCCCACTTGTTTTCACTATGAGGGTCGGGTAATGTGCTAATGCCTTCTTGCAAGGGAGAGTCAGGGGACAGTGCTGGTGATGGGGACCTGATAAATTGAGTTTCAACTTCTGATCTAACCAAACTTTTTGGGCTTTCCTCAATATTTGTGCTTGGTGCACTAAGCTCAGACTTTGCTTTGTCACCCTTGTTATCTACTGTCACTACTATCTCATTTGTCTTGTTAGGTTTGCTTACACTAGCAAAGATTCCAGTTGACTGCTCAGTATGTTCTAAGTCCGAGTCACTATCACCAACACTGGGTTGGGCTTTACTGGTATTCAGTGGTTCTGTGGTACCTATACCACTGTCACTCAGTTCAGCTTTGTCTTGCAGCTTTGCATCTCTCTCCCTGTCTTCCATATAAAGAATCCTATCACCAGTGTTCTGATAGTCACTGAGGTCATGAAAATGCCCAGAACCCCAGCTACTCCTGGTCCGCTTTCTGTGTGACTCTCTGTCTAGAGTGCTGGTAGGTGACCACAAGTTTGGAGTACTGGTAGCAGCCACTCGACCAAGTGGATCATAACTGCGTGACATGGATCGGTGACCAGTAGACAATGCTGATAAACTTGATAAAGACCCTTGTTCAGACAGGTCATCACTGGACAGTGCAACAGCATATCTGTCCCGATCGTGATGATCTGAGTAGCTCATATAGAGGATCTCCGATGACCCTTTTGACCCTTCAGACTTTTTGTGACCTTGGGGGATTTCTTTGGGGACATGGACCAACATAGGCTCATCTCGTGGATCAATGTCCTCAGCGAGGAATTCTGCATGTGCCCATGATGACGGCAAGCGTGTGAGGGACTGGGATAACCTCCCAGACATCTGGGGCTGCCGATGGGGAAAGTTGGGCAATGATCGCAGGGATTGAGTCGGAGATAATATCTCGTCAGTTTCCATGGTGACGTTGGAGTCAGGATGGGAAAGAAGGACTTCGTCATGCACAGGGAGCTCTGGGAGAAATGGGAAAGGGGCATGCTGTTAGAAACAGGAAAGGTCATGTGGAAATGTGTTTAACCGATGCTACTGTAAACATACTGCAAATAGAGCTTAAAGCACACTATTTCATGCAAAATGTAAATTTGCTTCAGTGAGGAGTCTATAAAATATTATCATGTATCATAGAACTTTCAATGAATTATTTGTATTCTTTAACTGAAAAATGAAACTTGTTCTGCACACATTTTAATGCTGAATAATATCTTTACCACAAAATGGTCAATGTAGACTAAGTGTATACTTGAGTATACATGTATCTAGTTTGCTTCTTGTGATTTTGATACAACTAATTTCTAAAGGAATAACATTCTCTTTTGATACACTATGGGCAACTAGGACCTTCATATGAGTATGGCTGGGTAACATCCTATAATGTTTGTATCATGAGTAGCACAGTTTGAAGACAATTATTTTTAATTCCTGTATTTCAACATGTATAAGCATCAGCAAGAGTTGTGGTTTTAAGGTACATGTACCATATATTAGGATTATGATAACTAAATGTATTTCATCATACATCTGATTCATCTTACAATATATGATGCAAATACTTTTTTTTACAAAGCAATCCAATTCTACTCTAGTATAGGTTAATAAAGGTTAAGTATAATAAGTAAGCAGACTTGGCGGTTGCACACATATCAGTAGGTAGTGGTGTATCAACAGCAAGCAAAACACACACACAAGGTGTAATAGACTTTGATACCAATAGAGGCTAAATATTTATTTTCAAAAGTCATGCAAGCAGATGGTGAATTGTCTTAACAGCAGCTAAGAAATTTGTATATACATGATTGCTACTGAAAATTACATGTAGTATAACAAAGAACAATAAAATGTATTTTTGGAGCTCTCCTACAGGAGGTCACCAAAAATGCTACAATAAGCAAATAACAGTCTAACAAAACGAAGCAAAAAGCCAGGAAATCATACAAACTGGCTCCCTTTGTAACAAATTTAAAGCTATGCTACAAACTGAATATACTGCAAGTATTTTTTTAAATTGGTAGAAGCCAATTACAATGTAGGCATTGTGTAAAGTTGTGCCTTAAGGTGGTTACAATTTGAACACTTATATGACTAGGTGTGGGGTTGTAATAATATACATGTATAAAAACTATGTAAAAAAACAGCTGTGTCAGATAAAATACATGTGTAGATATGTAACTACTTTTCTCTATGTAAATGTAACTATATAAAAGTAGTAACAAAGTTTGCAAGCAACATTTACACATGCAGCAAAAAGAGCAAAATGATATGGTACCAGAAGCCACAAATTTTAAGAAAATCACAATTCTATATTCATGCTATGAAATCAAACTATGCAAGCTTTTTAGCTTTGGTTGACTTTTGAACTATTTCAGGCTTTTTAGTCCTGTATAGAGACTGCAATATCAGGATCACTCCCAGCCACAAGCTGCTTGGCCCTCTCAATCAGCTCCTCTCTCACCCCGAGACCTGACCAACCTTGCATGGAAAGGCTCAGGCTCGCCATCTCATGGTGAATTTTGAAAGTATAGATGCCCTCATCTTCTGTTTCGACACTGGTGACGGTGAGGGTGTGAAAAAGGCCATCAGCGGCACTGTTAATTTTGTATTTGGTGCCATGACAAGGGATGGGGGTGCCGTCTTTCAGCCATTTGATATGGGTGGTGGGAGCAGTGAGCTTGAGAGTGAAGTCCACCGTTTGCTCGGCGAAAACCACTTCATCGAGGAAGCCAGCAGTGATATCACCAATAGCTTCTGTTACGGCAGGAGAGGGCGAGTGAAAAACAAAGTAAAAAAAAAACACAAAGAAGACTTAGGATGTTAGAAACAGCAAAGGATCAAACACCAAAAACAGTAAGTAAGAACAGTAAATGTTAACATGGTATCTCTACTTAAAACCAGGCACACAGGCAAAGAAACACAGTAGCAGAGCATATGATCTTAAAATGGGAAAGTCCAGTGTGAATTAACCTAAAAAAAGAGTTTCTTGTAGAATTTGATTGGCATATTGATATTAAAGTTCCATGTGGTATATTGTGGTACCGGTACTCTTGAAACACTTCTCTGGAGCTGTGCACATAAACCTGACACATGATATAGTTATGCGGCTTGTTTTTTTTATAAAATGTTGAAATTAGATTCCCCAAATAACCAAGTTAAAACTTCAAACGACAATTATCCCCAGCATAACTTTATTCTCAAACAAAGTGACCTTTGATGCTGCTAAAACGTATGACCTTTTTTTTAAAGAGTGGAACAGCAGAGATCTCTTATTTTTTATGAACTGTTATATCCTTTGATGTAACAGCCCCAACTCACCCCCTCTGCAAGTGTAGTCAACGTGGGACTCAACAGACCACTTGTCAACCTGTACGGGTCCAAGGTTGTCAAGGAAGACCTTGCGTACCACCCAGCGCCTCTGGGGTGCGCATTCTATGGGTCGGGTGGCACTGTGCGCCGGGTCTGCGCTAGTTACTATCGTCATGGCCTGGTTACCCACAGTGCCTCGGGAACACAGGAACTCCGCACTGGTCAGGAAGTCACTCTCTTCAGAGAGTTCGTACATCAGGCGGGACTCAACAAATTCAGTTTCTGAGACTGTGGAAGGTGTTTTAGGGGAAAAAATGCAGCAGCAAGAAAAAAATGTTTGTTAGTAAGAAGGAAACATCAACAGTGATATACATGTAGTCCTCTATTTAAGACCTCACCAATGATCGGAGTAAGTGCCTCAAAAGAAGATGGGACAACAAATATTTTTTCCTGTTACACTACTGATCTGTATCACGCAGGAAGCAAAACTGAAAGACTTCAAAAACAAGTCTTAAATCTGAATTTCCATAAATTGTGGGCTTGGTAAAAATCAGCTAGGTTGAAAATAAAAGGTTAATGATACTTCTACATGATTTCTTCCAGCCTACAATGTAATGGGCAGTAAGGATAAAACAAACTAGTTTAAGCAAACTTATGGTGGTCTTAAAATGCAGAGACTACAATGTATATCCCCTTGATAAGAAAGGATACAACGAACAAAATCCATGCAGTTGGCTCACTTCAAACTAAGTGTTAACAAAACAGCATTATTTAGCAGTAAAACAGAGAATTAGGATAAATCTGTTAAGCATTGTAAAATGATACCAAGTAGCTCAACGCTGCTGTTATCATCACAATGTAGCAGGTTAGAACACAAACACACTCACCGACACCATTTACCAGGTGTTAGGACTGTAACCCTGCTATACTGGAGTAGACTAACCTTAAAACCATTGTTAATGTGTGCTTCCTAAACCACCTAGAATTATTATTAAATCAAATGTACTGCCAGCTAGAAAATTTTTAATAACACTAAAGCCTAATCTATCATTCCCTAATGTATTGTCTTTTATTTAATGTACAATGTATTAATCTAGGAGAGGGATGTTATTGAAGTTGACTGTTTTTTTGTTTGTTCTTTTTTTTAAGATATTATGGCCAAAATGTATATTTTAAGTAAATGTGTCCACTGTGTGTTATGTGATGATGTGTGGAGAATCTGTGACCAGACGACATACATACCTTCCACAGTAAACATGGCGGTGGTCACCTGAGTGCCAACCCGGGCGAAAACTTGCCCAGCGTCTGTACGCTTTGCTCTCGAGACTTCCAAGGTGCGCTCGGCACCACTTTCCCACATCATCACCCTATCACTGGAGATGATCTCATCGCCGTTGATATACCATGTGACCTTGGAATCCTCGGGAAACACCTCGCAGGAGAGGATGGCGTTTTGATTTTCGCTGACCGTGACATCCTCCAGCATGCGTGTGAAATAGCGGGGGAATTCTGCATGCAAAAAAACAGCAACCAACAAATGCTAATTACTTAAACTAGGTTTGAACCAAAACAAAGCAAAATAAACGCACAAACAACAGAATTGTAACATTTTTAATTAAAGTTTCAAAGCAACAACAATGAACATCAAAAATATCCATGCAGAGATTCAAACATCGACTTTCCATGCTTTCATTGGTTTGTAACATACTGCAAAAGGGAAAATTGATTGGTTTCATGCAACAGACAAAAAAGATTCAACACATCACACAATGTCATGCACTGGAATGTAGAGAGATTTTATTCCTCATTCGGTCTCCGATAGCTTGTATTTTACTATGTTGGGTTTCCTGTATTGTGTTTGACATAAGCCAAAGTACTGTTTGGATTTTTTAAATTTTACAAATTTGAATGAATTTGAATGATTTCGTTTTTACATTTTTTCTTAACATGGGATACTACGGGAGTAAAAGATTTAAAAATCTTATTCTCTGTCTTGTTGTACAGCATGGGATGAAATTATGAAGTGATTTGGTAACTTGATACATGTATTTATATACTGAATTAAACCTCAGAAAGCACTTTCCATCAACACATTTAAATACTCTTGCAGTTATTAAGTGATGTGCTGTGCTCTCTTGGTTTGGAAACTGTTACTAAACCACTTAGATTTACTATTATTTTATGATGCAAACTTCTTTAAAATGCTAAATATATCCAGAAAGACATAATACCTGTGATAAGTAACCTACCTTTCCTCACTCAGTTACTTCAATCATCATATGCATTCATGTGACACAATGATCAGACATATGACTGGATGATATCAACCCTAATATGCAATGTAAATGAATGATCGAATGGATCCCCTGTAGTTAGTTACCCTTTAACATAAGCCCCGCCCTTCAGTTTGTACAAGCCCCGCCCCTCGGTTTGTGCCCTGTCACTCACCTTCAACAGTCAGCTTAGCAGTGGTGACTGCTTTCCTGAAGACGGCCTTGACTTGCCCCTCATCCTCTGGCTTGGCCATGTTGATTGACAGCTTGTGGGTGGTGTTTTCAGCCAGGACTTGGTATTTAGGGCTGGGCACAACAGCCACTTCATCTATATACCAATCTACTGGGATCTTGGGACGAGAGACTTCGCACTCAAACACGGCAAAGTCGTTCTCTTTCACTGTCTGGTCCTCCAGCTCCTTGGTGAACTTGAACTGAAGAGAGGAGGAAGAGGCATGGAAGTGATTTTTACCAACTCCTTACAGGTATTATGTACAATGTATTAGACCCACTGGATATTATAACCCATAAAAATGCAATGTAGACACAGCAACCAGTATTCCGTAAGTTTCAAAAACAAACAAAAAGTTCATATATCATGCCTACATTTGTTCATATTTTGTATCACTGAGGTGATGCATATATGAGTATTCAAGGTAAAGGTATAGGTTTAAATCCATATTGAAAAACTGTTGCATGATGAGCTGGTTGAAAATATTATAACCATTATTAAAGTAACAAATGCTGTTCAAAGATATACAGGTATTCCTGAAGCTGGAAAAAAATTGTGTGTGTAGTATATCATAAACCAATTCATGCCAAACCACGCCAATGAATATGTGTGACTCTTCTCAGGCATGCATCAAAGTCCAAGATATCTAATGGGGTATTGCAGAATTACAAGCACATTGCCAGTACCATAATTGTATAGCATGGTGTCTGACAGGGTAGATCAGTCAAGAAGAAACTGTACAATCACAAACATACAAATATTGAAGAAATATTGGGTATGCATAAGTATGAAGAACACAAAAATTCCCAGGTTGTTCCAAAATGATTTACAGTGGTCCCTGTGACTTAAGAGAAATTAAGACCCGTCTATTTTGACATCCTTCCATCTTGAGACCCCACCAGTGACATCACTCTTATAATATCAATATAAATAGACCTCCATTTTAAGGGCACCTGTAATTTAGCACCACATTTTTACAGCTGAACAGGTTGCCTGTACATGCAGGGACAACTGGGCTCTGTTTCATAAAACTTTAAAGACGTTTTATATAGGCCAACAGGTCTACGTAGGTCTACGTCTTTATGTTTTAAGAAACAGAGCCCTGTAATCATTAAGTGTGATAGTTTTTCCATTCTTCCAGGGCTGGGAAATCCATCAAATATCTGACGCATGCAAGTACTAGTTTTAACATGCAAGTTATTCCAGAGAGAAATGTAGCTAAATTCTTAGTACAAATGTATATGCGGAACCTGGGAATACAATGTAACAACAAACTCAAACAACATATGTGATCCTGCTTATCACAGCAGCCCACTTGTACCATGGATCCTGTTATTTCTGCAGATTGTGTTCTCTATTCTTCCAGTTAGTGTTTGTTCCAGAACTTCAGCTGTAGTAACGCAGATCATGCCATGCACAGGACAAAAGGATAATATTCAAGGACAAGAACTCTATATCTCATGCCAAAACGAAACAAACATTTACTTCAACTTTGACTATTTTCAGGCCAGTCTCCTTTGGCTCCTCTTCTGGAGCTGGTTTAGCCTGTCGTTCATATTTGTCTTTGTCATCTGGAGCTTGTTCTTCTTCTGGAACTGGAGCCTTTTCCTTGGGTTCCGATTTTTCCAATTCGACATCACGCCGTTTGAATGGCGTGATCTCAGTCTTCTCACGTTCGTACTGAACAGTCCCAAAACAACAGTTGATGAGGTGGAGCCATATGTTCAATTAACCTTTATTAATAAACACCCTATATGAATCGGCTGTTACATCTCCCAACCCACAAGATTTCCAACCCAAAATAATTAATGCAGTTCATTCTTTGGTGACCGTCATTATGATTTTACATGTGATTCAGTTTGCTGAAATACGTTCTTAGCAAGGTATTTATGTAGCTTTCCAGAAATAATTCCTATGCAAACTCACATCACCAAGTCGCTTTCTCGATACATGTTCACCAGTCCATAATAAGGATATCAGGGGATGGATATCAGACACAGACATATCGCACAGCTTTCAATGTTACAGCTGTCTCCCCCAAACACCTGTATGCTCCCTGATTCTGATTTTCCTATTTTAACTGGGGCCAGTTTCTTGAAAATTTTAAGTCCACGTTTCTAGACTCAAGATTCTTCTGGAAGCTGGCCCATGTGTTATTATTATACTCTTTCGCAATCCTATCTGCTCACCTCCTCCACCACGATCTCCTTCTGGGCAGGTTCTGTGGGTGTCGCCTCCACCTCGACGTGTTTCAGCTCGGTTGTCTGTTCCTCCGTGATCTCCTGCTTCTCCTCAACCGTCACTTTTTTCAGCTTGCCGGCCCAGTCAAACTCTTCCTCCTCCACCACCTTCTGCTTCACAGTGCTGGACACACACACAGACAATCATGGTAATGTAAGGATATTGCTATTACAGATGTACCCCTGGTACACCTACACATCACTTTAAGCCAGTACAGTAGTCCCTCTCTGATAAGGCTGGTATATCTGCCATGACGTAGCCTTTAGTGAAAGGGCAATGTAAAAGTCTTCATAGCAGCAGTGATAAATATAAATATATTTGGCTGTATTAAAGAGGGTAGTGTGTATAGAGAATGACCACTAAATGAGGTACAACTATTCTATTCAGACATAAAATATTATATCAAGTTTACTGAACATTTCTAACCTTAACAACACCAGTGACTTAGTAGCACTAAATACTTGTAGCACAAATTTTCATATGATGTCCTAATAATCTTTTTTTTAACTTTCAGCAGACATGATGCAAAACTTTAATTGACTCCCAAGCGCAAGACCTATACTTTCCCTCAAGCTATAGTTCCATGCACTTACGTTTTCTTAAGCTGAGCGACCCAGTCCTGGGCCTCCTCAGCCTTGTCGGTGACCATCAGAGTGGCCGGGCAGCTTTCAGAGCCATACTCATTACTGATGGTGATGGTATATGTGCCGGCATCCTTCTTCTTGGCATTGTCCATCTCCAGGACATCCTGTTCTGTTTCCTCATCCTTGAAAATGCGGGTCGATGTGTTGTTCTGGAGCTTGCGCCATTTACCCTTGGACCATTCCACCTTGGGTTCCGGTTCTCCATCCACGCGGCAGCGGAATATAGCCGTGGATCCTGGTAGTCATAACAATGTTAATCATAGCTTTATCTTTACTCCTTATTACATTTCCTTAAGGATTGAAGAAATGTCTACAAACAAATTACCCAGTAATAATCAAGAAAGAAGTCTTAGGAAATCTGCAGCAATCCATGACATCCAAGCAGGTAAATATACAGAAAGGATATAGGCACAGGTTTTGTGGTGGATTTTAAAACAATAACTAAATCTTTTTACAGTATTATTTAACCTATGTACCAGTATTCTTTAATGATAACAAGATCTATAGTCAGAAAAAATACCTTCAAGAATGGTGCATTTCAGTGGCTTCTCAATAAAGGTCGGGGCACGACCTCTGACCGTGAGGTCACTGCTACAGGAATCCTCTCCTCCGGCATTCTTAGCGATGACCTTGATCTTGCCACTCCTGCCCTTGAGGTTTCCTGTCAAGGTCAGGTGATATGTGCTATCCTTCTTTACATAGTCAAAGGAAGCCATCTCTGTTGCCTCGATCTCTTGATCATTGAGATACCTGAAGTGCATAGACGATAACATTTGTAGCTAATGGTGTACAAGTATTAGGACATACACGTACATGTGGGTGGCTGTTTAAACTACCAAACATAAGCTGCAAAATATTATATGTTTCCATTACCCTTGGGTTTATGTTGTATTAATGAACATACATTTCTTGTAGGGAAATGCAGAATTTAAGACTTCTGTCATGTCAATACATATAATCTATACATGTATTACTTGGAGCAACAAATGATACTGTTGATTGTTTCATTAGCTAAATGGTAAAAGTTTACAAAATTTAAAACAATTTTCTGTTAGATCACTAGAGCTTTACATTGCATATTTTACTTGAAAAATAACATTGATACATGCGGTCACACAGGAGGACAATTGGCCACCTGAGATCCATAAATAAATTAATTATCATAGCATTCCTCACCATGTGACTGTCGGTTCGGGGAATCCTGTGATTTTAGCAACGAACTTGGCTGGGCCCTGTTCTGGTGCAACGAGATCACTGGTCGGCTTGACAATCTTGGGAGGTTTTACCTCTGTAATACAGAAGCCATAGAGTAAGAAAAAGTATTAACATTATTAGTTTTCAGCACAGAATGTTACTGTAGTATACTTACAATATGTAGACAGCATGATGACATTCGGGTACGACTTCAATCTTTATGCATATAAATGAGTGCATAAAATAAGTTTGGAAACACACAGTGAATAAAAAAGAAACAACAAGATGCAGTTTATCCACAATCATTATGCTTCTGGTACCTCATGACAAGAAAACAAAAAGAAACCAAGAATGTAGTTACAAATAAGAAAAAACAAAATAAATGATAAGTAATTTTTATATTATCACAAAATCTACATGTGTTTTATTTCAAATAAACCTTGGGGACAGCGAAGTATTATTGGGTACATTAATTTTCCTTGGCCTACAGTTTAGTGTATGAGAGTGTGAATGTGATGTCAGCCAACAGTTCATTCCAATTACCTGTGACCTTGAGTCTGGCACTGGCAGCCATGTCACCAAGTTCATTCAGTGCTTTCACTGTGATCATTCCGGCTTCTTCCTGCCTCACTTTCTTCAGAACCAGAGCATAAACGTTTCCAGTCTTCTCATAAATGACATTTTCTGATGGTTCATATTTGACGTCCCCACGATACCACTCCACAGTCGGCTCAGGTTTGCCGCTGATGGTGGTCTCGAAGCGAACATCGTCGAATTCCATGCATTCAACATTCTCAGGCTTCTTGATGAATTTGGGGATCTCTTTCTTGACTGAAATTTCAACAAAATAATGTATATGTCGCATGCATTCCGAAAATTTGCCAATGTATGTATGTGTATATACCGATATTTGTTTATTATCAGTGACATGTTCCATACAAGTATTACACAGAGATACAGAACAATAGCAATGTAACAACTGGAAAGGTTTATACATGTATGCCACTTTAACTAAGTGAACTCGCGGGAGATTGAGCAGATGCTAACGGGCTTTGGGTAAGCAATGTTCAATTGCTCTATCTTACCAATTGTGATATTAAAAGGTCTAAATCTTACCACCCTGTCTATCCACTACTTATTACTGCGGTTGTCCCTGCGATTTAAGACCACTCATTCAGCCAGCAACATAAAATAGAGGGATATTTATACTGAAAATATACAAGTTGTGTCACTGATATCCAGTCTTAAAATGCAGGAATGCAGTTAAATAGAGGGGTCTTAAATCGCAGGGACCACTGTATGTACATGTCATAAGGTCACGTCTTTTTACATACAGCATTAAATGTATGCCTGCATATACTAATCTTGGGCAAATTATTTAGCCACAAATAGTATGTTTCTAGTGTTGAAAGCAGCCACAAAGAGACAAACTATGTTACACCACAACTCTCCTCCTACTCTCGGCCACCTAAACTGAGTGGCCACTGTGAAAGGTGATCACCAGGAGGTGATGTTATGGCATACTCACTCTGTACAGTAAGGTTAGCGGTACACTGCGCCTCCCCGGCGGTGTTGGTAGCCACCACTTTGAGCTCCCCCTGGTGTGCTTCCACGTTACATTTCTCAATGACCAGAGTGTAGGTCGTCTCCCCGCGGGCCTTCAGCTCTTGGGATTCCAGCTTGACGTTGTCACTGGCCACCACTGGCTCCCCCTTCAGGTACCTGGAGGTTACAATTGACATAAATAAAAGATATATGCAACAAGTGCAAGGATATAACATATAACTATATATGGTATATATTCACATGTACATGTTTTATTATGCAATGACAGTAATAGATACAAGTATCAAGAAAAGATACTAATATAACATTAAGTTATGAATGAAGTAAAATACAATTTTTTAACCTAAAATTTTGTAAATTTGTTTGATACTAGACCACAAGTCTGTGAATACCACCCTCCAAATGTTACAAATTTTGAAGTGCTTTTTTGGATGTTTTTTTGCCAAACCCTATGACCACTGACCATGTGACATCTGGATTAGGCACGCCCTTGACAGCACAGTCAAATCTGGATCTCTGAGTCTCACGGACTTCCTTGTCTCCAGGGACACGAGTGAACTCCGGGGGAACCAGTTTCTCTGGAATAACACATCCAGACATGGCAGTTTTAGCACCTTCTGGATTCTAGTTAGAGACTAATTAATGTCAAGCAATGAGTACATTTTTGATTCAGTTACTGACTTGAAAAATACAAAATAAATAATCTATAAACTCTATGATGTGATAAATGTGGCTAGAATTAAACAAATGCATCTACAAAAACAACAAACGCATGTAAGCAAGTCTGTATAAATAGGTAATAGAAAATGGCCATTCAATCAGTATTTAAATGTCCACATTACTAATGCAATTAAACCAATGGGTATTGCTTATTTTCTGTCTTGAAGAAGACATTTCACCCAACTTCTAGTATAATCTCCGTGGTGTAGGCAAAATATTGGTATTTTTTTTTTTTTTTTTTGGTTACATTATTGTAGGTTACTGGTATTGTGTAGAGGTAAATAAACACTTCTAGTTACAGGTTATGGACCTACCTTCCTTGACGGGAGTTGGGGATTTGGCCTTCGGCTCGGGGACTGGAGTGGTAGTGCATGGGAGAGGAGCAAGGTGTGCATTGGGAGGGGGAGAGAGAGAAGTGAAGTGCAATAGATTAGCCATGGATTATCATGGATTATGACTTGGTCTCTGTATGCCAGACACTGTGAGTGTGACACATCCAGAATCTTCTTGTACATCAATATCCAATTATGGATACATACAATTAATCCCGTGAACACAGCAGCCTCTTTGCCAGAATCCACTCTTTGATATACACATGCACATAATGCTATATTTAAGAGAGGAACTTCAAGACTACTGAAGATTTTTACAGTTTACGTTGTAAACACTCACAGAGTGGGACCAAACTGAGTTGACAACTGTAATTTTCCCCATGAGAATAGAATTTCTCAATAATTAAAAACATGCTAACACAGAAAGTTAAACAGTTTTTTATATTGAAAATTAGAGAAATATTTTTCAGTGAGAAATAATTTGGTGGATTCCAGTAGAAACTACTGTATCACATGCAGATCTGTGCAATTATTATGTGCAAAAGCAAGTACAATCCTGTGCCAATGACCACATATAAAATCAGCATGGGTACAGAGGAAAAATGCATATCAGTATTTTTTTTATTCCACTAACCATGAAAGAAAACTTGGTTTACCAACCAAATTAATAATAAAGTAACTACTGCTTGCAAAATCAGCTACCCATAATAATGTAGAAACAAAATTTATTTTTGAAAATCAAATTTTGTAAAATGATTGGTTATTACAGATCACAGTTATATGCATTAAAGCTGGGCTGGAATTAAAAACTGCAGATAACTCAATGTTTGTATTTACATTTTTATGTCACACACACCACATGGGACAGTTAGTACAGTCGTGTGTATTCAGGTTTACACATCAAACAGCCACATCAAAGTTACACATTTTGGCACCGAACCCTTTTATGTGTACATGTAAGCTAGAGTGCTATTTCAGACTATGTGTTGTATGAGGTATATGTGCATTGTGTCTTCTACATATGTACTACCCGGTGCTTCCCAGCTAAACACTTCAAATTCCAGATGCACTGACATACTGTGCTTACCAATAGCTGTGGGGAATTTTAAGTTCAAGAAAATATAAACATATCTATTAATACTGGTACAGCGATGTTTCTCATTATTATTTTTACCAGGAAAGGATTACAGTGATAACTTGTGACCATAGGTACATGCGGTTCAGCCAAAGAACTTTTTTTCTGGGATACCATCTGAAAATTTACTAATGAGCTAACACACAATTGGTCTAGTCACTTCTTTCTTTTCATATTTTCTCATCATAAGGTAAATATCTGTAAAATGGTTTAATTATCCTCATCCAGTAAAAATATCTTAGCATCTCTTTTATGTGCATCCCTCATTTGTGTTTTTTCTATTATTTGTTTTTTAAATTTAAATTCTACAAATTATCGGATATGTACATGGTGTATATCTATGTACAGATATTACCAAATGAGCAGCACTTACTTGATACAGTTACCATGGCAACATGTTCCACCTGACCGACCGGGTTGGTAGCCACACATTTATACGGTCCACCAATTTTCGGAGTGGCATTAGGAATAGTCAGGGTGCTGGTGTCTTCAGTTCGGCTGATCTGTACTTTGGGTGTCTGAACAAGCTCCTTGCCATCGCTGAAATAGTGAACAATCACAGCATGTAATATTTGTGGGAGATACAAATGCAGCCAGTTCAAAGTTCATTAAACCTGAAGATACAGTGTCATATAAATACCATAAATAATCCTACACAATTTGTTTAAAAAGTACCAGACATATTTCATCTATTGAATAGGAAGCTGAAGGAGAGGCAGCACAAATCTAAATACAGACCTATAATGCTTGCCTCAAGTGCACTTAAGGTTGTAAATCTTACTTTATGAAGCATGTACAGCTGTACAGTCTCATATAAAATACCATCCTATATTAAAAAGACTATACTGGTGATAACAGATTTTAAAATATAAATCCCACAATCACATATTTTTTAACCAGAACCTTTGTCATGCTCCAGAGTGTAATTATAACCCCCGCACCTACCTATACCACACAATCTCAGGTAGAGGCTGTCCAGTGACCTTGACCTTCAACTCCATGGTGGATTTGTCTTCCACAGTCTGGAAATTTCAAATATGCAAATTAGGTATAATGTAACAACACCTAAAATTTCTAAAGGAAGGCAGAAACATGTTGGATGTATTTGGACAAAGCATGCTCTCTGCATGCATGTGTATATACATTGTCAAAATACACCATGCCTGTACATCAAAAAGTTTGCATTAAGCAGCATTGGCATACCCATGGCCAGAGTTCTGAAGAAAAACTGAAGTCAAAGTTTTTAGTCTTAACCAATCACTGTCAGATTGATGACTTAAGTCAAAGCTTAAGAGTGACCTCTGATATTTTTTCCAGCTCTGGTTTTCTTCCATTGCTTCCTGTAAAATCTACCAGGTGTAAATGCAGGTAGGATACTAAGATTGTATGCACAAACAGCAAGTTGTCATTCATCAGGTGTAACTTAAGTAACAAAAGTGAGGTCTTTTGTTCAATTGTAGCACATAATTATATAATCATATTAATCACATTTTAATGGTGATTTTGTATAAACTTTGTTATGCAGTTTCTTTCTGAACTATACTAAGCCAGTCTGTGGCAATTATCCCAAGAGCCAGTTTTTAGTTTTTTATAGTGTCCAGAGCTAATACTTACAGTATCTGGATATGTCTCAATGAACTGTGGAGGGATCATTTCTGGTTCTGGAGCCTCTTCCGGCTCTGGTGCAGTTTCTGGAACCATAGGTTCCTCTACAACCTCGGGCTCTTGTGGTTTCTCTGTTAAAATACATTGGATGCACAATGAGTGAGTAAACTATCATAACTACATCACATTATCTCAAACTGTGGGTTAGTTGTATAAAATCATTGGACCTAACATGGACTGGTTTGGGTCAACTGTATTGGTGACCTTATGTAAATCACTTGTAGCTAAAGTTCTGTTACAGTAGTACACAACGGCCATCTACTTTTACTAAACAGCCAACATTAGGGAGTTATTGTATAGTTCGCACAAAGGCACTGATCCAGAAGACTGACATGACGTACTTTGCGGCACCAATGAATTTAAGCGTGCCTAAAAGTTTTCATGGATACTGTGCTCATACATGTAGTTACACTTAGTATTTTCAGATAACTGACATGTCCTACTTACCATTGTCTTTAAGCATAATTGTGTACACTCTTGTCTTTTCTCATTATCACAGCATAAGGATACCTGCCACGACAAACTTACCATTGACTTTCAGCTTGGCTGTAGCAGACACTGTGCCCTGGGTGTTGGTAGCCTTCACTATGTATGTTCCTGCCTCCTTCAGCTGGATGTTATGGATGGTCACGGTGTAACGCTGACCCTCCTTCTCATACACAATCCTGTCAGACGGCTCCAGTTTCTTCTCCCCCTTGTACCTGGATCATAGAAGTAATCCAGATATGTCAGAGAATGTATAACAATCCCTCTATTTCACAACCCCTTATTTTAAGACACATATCCTTTAAAACCGAATTATTTTCCCCCAAATCACCATTTTCCATGCTGGTTCCACCTTTATTTCAAGACCACCTGTATAAGACCATATTTTTCTGGTTCCATTTTAAATGCAACAATGCATCCATTACAGGATGATAATAATTGGAAAATTGTCTAAACCAGTCTGAATGGGATTTCTTAATGTAGAAAAAAATGCCATTCCAGAACCTACCATTCAACATCAGCCTCTGGCTTGGCAAACACTTCCGTCTCAAATACCACATCTTCCTCCTCCATCACCTCAACATCAGCTGGCTTCTTTAGGTATTTAGGCTTCTCTTTCTTCACTAGAAGGACAGTATAATATAAATGTCACTGATATCTGAAAAACCATAACTGATATTTATGTTAATTAATAAGTTTACATACCAGAAATTAGATTGTTTTGCCAACATCCATGCTGCCAAAAGTGCATGTTGTTCACATGTAGCAGTACTTACGTATTGAAAAAAAGTTCAAAAGTTTGTATGGGGGGTCTGACTGTTTTGAAAAAAAGTGAAACAAATATTTAATATATTAATGTAAATCAACTGTGAATTCCTTGGGGAAGAAGACGTAAATATATACAATATATACATATATGTGTATGAACAGAACGTAGGAATCACTTAATTTTAAGCCTAGACTAAAACTTACTCTGCACATTCAGTTTGGCACTGGTGTCAATTTCACCAGCTGGGTTCTTGGCTGTGACCTTGAGAGTACATGTGTCCTCAACAGTGGCATCTGTGAAGGTCAAGGTCGAAGCTCGTTCTCCTCTAACCTCCCGGGTGTCTATGGCGATTCTGTCTGTTGGTTCCAGAGCTTCCTCACCTTTGAACCTGATGTAGGATAACATTTCAAAGTTTTATAATTACACAAAAATATTTGCAATGTGGATTATTAGTATCAGAACATAAAACACACACAACATATTATAATCTAGCTAATGTGTAAAGTTCTAATATTATTTTGTCTTCATAGGGCACCGTTAAACTAAGAATACCCTTAAGTTTGTAAACAGATAGTTCTTATGTGATGTCAACGAGAAGCAATCTACAGTCTATGGTATATACTTATATTCGTGACCTAAAATAAGCAATCATTTTTGATTAAAATTTGCATAGATGACCAACCACATGACATACCATGTGATCTCCGGCAGTGGTTTGCCTTTAGCCTGAGCATCAAACTTGGGCTTCGCGCCTTCCTTCACATCCTTGTTCATTGGTCTCTGTGTCCATGCTGGGGGCTCCATTTTCTCTGCAAATACCCCGATACCAATTAAAACAACTATCGTTTTGCAAATAACTTGTTTCAGAGAACTTGCTCAATTTTCAGATTACCTTTATCAACATGAATGGTATTATACAAATACACAGCTATCATGGTCGCCTTACATCCTCCCATAAGCATAGTATCAAATTTGGGAAGATTCAAATGACTATAAATTAACATACATCCTCATGTCTGAGTTACTCAAAGTACCCTTACAACCTAAAAAGTTATTGTGAAATCAAGACAGGCTTAAAACTTAAGTCTGAAAGACAAAAGTGTCCTTAGAGCTTACTCTTTATGCAAGAGTTGCCTTATAATCTAATTTAAAAATTTTAAAATGAAAAGCAGGCATATCTCCTTGCATTATAAGTAGCCAAATAGCAGCACACTCACCCTGAACAGTGATTTTAGCCACATGTGTAGCCTCTCCGGCACGGTTGGTGGCGACACATTTATAATTGGCGGACATTTTCAGTGTGACACCGGTGACAGTGAGAGTACATGTCTCCTCAGCCTTGGTCATCTTGATCTTAAATGTGGGCTGGATCTCGGTGCTGTCACGATACCACTTCACCTCGGGCTCGGGTTTGCCCGTCACCTTGGCAGTCAGGGTCAGGTTCTTCTTGTCCTGGATGTTCTGTGTGTCAGAGAGAGATTTACTGTCACTATGTACACAGCCTGTGAGCATTTCTGACTGGGGTATGTTATTGGATAAAACAAAATCTTCTCATAATTTCTCATTAATAACATCCTCATAGTGACTATGTTCCACACGTTTCATATATTTTTGCAATAGGAGGTGCATGCCCTAACATCAATCATGTTCCTAGCAAAAGGTTAATTTAAAACTGATACATTTCTGCAAAAAGTGAATTTACAATGTACCTCATAGATCAGACTTCAAGGAGAAATAACACAAGTCCAGGATAAGTCAATAAGCTTATCTTATACATGTACTGGAGAACTTTTCAAAAGATATGGATGATCTTGGCTGGAGTTCTCAAAAATATTTAAGTCATTTTTTTACTTAATAAGTCATTAATCTCAGCAAGTCATTAATTCCAGCATTGTGATTGGCTAAGAATCTGACTTTAAAAACTTCGACTTCAGTCATGAAGAAATTAATGTGAGGTATCTCACATGTCTCACTACATGTATCATGCCATTTTGCTTACCGTGTCTGGGTACACTTCTGTGAACTCAGGAGGAATGTCCTTAGGTTTGGCTGCAAGTGGGAATTACAGATTATCATTTACGACAGGTTCAAAATAGCTGTAAATTGTTCATAATGAAATTATCATGGGTTTAATACGAGTATGTACTTCTTTCATGCAGAAAAGTTTTAGTGGTAGTTTGAGTATTATTAGTGTCATGGCCTGAATTACTGGTAAACATTCCATGCATTTCTCCTGCAACAAAAACAGTAAATTCAGCCACCACTGGTAGATCTTTTTAGTTCATCCAAACCATACAATGGAAATATTAAAACATATACATGTACATGTATATCACAGTGTCCTTCAGACCATGGGGATTAAACCAACTATGCATATGCATCCAGAACTTTCCACACTTAGTACTTGGTAATAGACATGCCCAAACCACCAGTTGTTTGCTGTTAGTAGAACTACATGTAATGTAAAACGACACAACACTGTCACATGTTTAGTACAGGTAGGAAAGGTTTCTAGGTAGAAAAGATCAGGTACAGGTAACTGACACAGTCATTGTTAGATGAGAATACAATGGTCCCTCTATTTTACAACCCTCCATTTTAAGACCACCTTGATTATACAATCACTCAGGTTGGTCCCAAAGTGTTTTTGTGTGCTAGCACAAAATGATTACATCTTTATTTTAAGACAACCTGCCATATATAGCGTTGAGGTGAACATTGAAATGCCTTCTTTGGGCTTGTTGTGAACCTCAGAAAAGAAATAAAAGTTTATACAAAAAAAAAAGATATGATGTTTCCATGGTTTCATGAGTGTGGTCTTAAAATAGAGGGACCACTGTGGCATCATGGACTCCTGTCCTACCAATGAGCATAGCTTCAGTGCTATCTGTTCCATATTCATTGGTGGCAACAGCTTCGTACACGCCCTCGCTCTCAGTGCTTACATCAACGACAATTAGCATGTTCTCACAGCCTCCGTCCACCTCATCATAGCGAATCACAAATCTATTGTCTGCCTTCATCTCTTCCCCAGATCTGTACCACATGACCTCGGGGACTGGGATGCCAGTTGCCTTGCAGTAAAACCTCGCATTATCACCCACCATGACTTCCGCAGAGTCGAGGACTACGATGAAGTGTGGAGGTTCTCGTGGTTTGGCTGTACACATGCAAACACCAACCATATGGCTTAGTTCAAATAAACCATGGTAGTTCAGGGAGAGGTTGTGAGACATGTTAGTGTATGAAAGGAACAATTAAAGGAGCAAACTAACAGAACACCATGTTAATTCTGTATTCACTACCGGTACTCCAAGTCTTTCTGTGGCATAACAAACTACTAGTATTGTCAATGAGCCTTCTAACAATGAAAAGCAACTACAAAATATTTGGTACCAAATCAATATGCTCCTATTTTCTTGGAATTATGATCCCAGACCTCATTGAAGCACATGCAGTCTTGCGAGTACAGTAGAACCTGTCTTGAAAGACCACCCCATTGGCCACAAAAATGTGGTCTGTCAAGACAGGTGGTCTCTGGTGACAGGTTCAGTTACACTGAAATGTAGGTCCTTCTGACAAAAATGTGTGGTCTGTCAAGATAGGTGGTCTCTCGTGGCAGTGGTCTCTCAAGACAGGTTTCACCGTACTCATGTATGCAAAGTTTTTATTGTTTTGTATAATACCGATATCTACCTAGTTTGTAGGAAACCAGGTAAAGAAAACATTTTTCATGCAATTTCTATATAGCAGAATGGCTCAGTGTTAGCACCCATACACACAGTAAAATTTAAAGCCTGCATTGAGACACAACTACCCGGTACAATATATATGGATTTGAAATGGAATATATCATGGCTTAATTGGTTGTTAATATACATGTATTCTCATCAGTGAATCCAAAATATCAAAAGGCCATATTATGTAAACAACTCTACTGCTTTGTTTAAAAGTGACTTTCATTGAATCATTCCACTTCTGAAGCCACACTGATATTTTTCTATGATAATTTAATAATTAAATAAAACAAAATACCGCTCATGGCTAAAAAAAAAGGAACAAAAAAAAAAAAAAAAAACAGATGTCCACTGTCTCAAATACCAGGCTTTCCTAGAGTACAGGCTTCACACCAAAGAATCCCACTAACATTTAGCATCCCACTCAACAGTAACACACTAGCTTCCCACCCAATACTAACACATTCACCTCTAACCCAGGACAATTACCTATAACTTCCAGACTAGCCCCGCAGGTGGCCTGACCAAACGGATTCTTGGCAGTGACCTGGTACTCGCCGCCGTCCACTGGGACGACATCGTACACTTCGAGCACCTGCAGCTGGTCCCGTTGGACCATGGTGTATCGTCCCGTTCCCTCCAGCTCCTGGTTGTTGTAGTACCAGGTGAGGTCGGGCGTCGGTTCTCCCGTCACCTGGCAGGTGAACTCGGCGGTCTCGCCTTCCTTCACCTGGCATGTCTTCACTGTGATGATGAACTCGGGTGGGGTTCCTGTAGGCTCGGGTTCTGATGGAGCAGCAAAAGGAACCATTGTATCACTTTTATTTTAAAGCTTTGTTCTAATATGTCCTGTGTCCTATGCCAATATTGCTATCGCATTATTTGTCAAAGAAGGAACTTATGGTATCATATTGGACAGCTTGATCCCACTGCCTGTATATACATGATTTTTTTTTTTTTTTTACAAAACACACTGTAAATTTATTAATGTTTGAGAGGGATTTATTTTATGGGAGGACTGTTGGCCGAGCGGTTAAGGCATTGGACTCTCAACCACGAGATCGTGGGTTCGAGTGCCTCCATACGCTTAGTCTTCAGTATCTAAAATCCCTGGGCAAGATTTGTACCCGAAATGTGCTCCGGTTCACTCAGCTGTAAATGAGAACCTGGCAATACACAGAGCAAGCTATTGTACACTGATCACCCGTGGCTTGTAGCCTGAATCCGGGTTGTATGCTCCGTTGAGGAGTTGAGAAGGTGTTGGTGTGTACAGGTGTGCTGGGGTAATAATATG
>JAAUYG010213848.1_pt1 | contig 24358 bp, 16 predicted proteins | sample 7278091 | NCBI WGS metagenome assembly JAAUYG01 (sample SAMN14350201, study PRJNA611818) | marine sediment metagenome | isolation source: surface marine sediment (0.6m) | place: French Polynesia: Moorea | collected 2018-08 | reverse complement strand
GATTACCTCCTCACCCTTTAACCTCGGTTAAGTGCTGACCTACAGAAGTATTATACAGGCGGGCTTTGGGTGAGGGCGATCGCGCTTGACCATCACTTATAATTACACCCGTGTAAGCCAGCACTCATTTCCTCTTCCCATAGGCGAGTTATCACTAGCTGGAGGTAGGGAGTTTCAATTGGCTTGTCGGACTTTTTCGTTAGCTGCTCTGGCTCGGTTTTAGAGCTTTCAGAACTGCCACCACGCCCATTTTGACCCCAAATTATTTGATCGGTCTTGACTTTATCTAGAACCTTTTCAATCAAAGCTTCTTCGACATCAAACGATTTTTGACTTAGCACTTCTTGATACTTGTCACCTTCGATAGGTTTGACAAAATCTGCGATCGCTGATTGTTTCTCAAGATGCTTGATACGCAGATGGTTGTCGAATAGACTGGGGATAAGTTCATGGAAGTCGTCAAGCTTGCTCAGGGCAGAATCACTAATTGAGATGAGGAAATTAACAGCTAAGTTAGGGCAGTTTAGAGCATCCGACAGTTCAGTAAGAAAGGCACTATCTCCATCCTCTTGCGGATGATACTGAAAATATTTCTCGAACTGGTCTAAGATGACGACAAGTTTACCAACTACTTTCTTCTCATCCTCTTGCTCCTCTTGTAGTCGCTCCTGTGCTTGACCAAGGCTCTCTGTCCATACTTGAAGAATATCTACGAGCTTAATGGATGAATCTACTGATGAATCAAGTGCTTTTATTACTAGGATTTGATATATATAAATAGACCAAAGAATCCGAAATACTGTCTGGGAGTATAAATAGCAAAGCATTGCCTCCCGTCTTATGTCAAACTGATTTTTGACTAACAGACTCTTAATACCTGCTAGAATTTGCTGCTTTAAACCAGCTAGTGGCTCAACTTTCCAAGCATCGAATACAACTGAAGCAAATTTTGGTGTTCTGAGTTCCTTCAGATTTTGCGTTACCAGTCGATCGAGGTGTTGGGCAATATTAGCTCGTACAATAGGACTTTCTCCTCTATCACCTGATTCGGAAAGGAGGGTTAATCGCGACTTCATCACATTGTTGCTAATAATCTGCTGAAGGTTATACTTGTCAGTAGGCTTGACCAAATCGGCGATCGCTGACTTCTGGTCAAGGTGTTTGATATGTAAATGGTTGTCAAATATACCTGGAATTTGCTCCTTGAGACGACAGAGTTTGAACAGCGCATCCTCACGAATTGAGATAAGAAAATTGACAGCTAAGTCATTACGGGATAGAGCATCCGAGAGTTGAGTAAGGAAGGTTATCTCTTTATCCTCTTGTGGGTGATACTGGAAATATTGCTCGAACTGGTCGAGAATGATCGAAATTTTTCCTACCTCTTGTTCTTTACCAAGGATCTCTGTCCAAGCCTGCAAGGTTTCAGTCAATGATAGTCCTAGCTGAGGTACTTGAACATCTGGGACTATATTTTTGATCTCTGTTTCAAGTTCGTTCTTCAATTCAGCAAGGGGATCGTTCTGCCAAGCACTAAGACAAACAACGACAAACTTAGGTATGCCAGACTGCGCTATATTTTGCTTCGCGGTTTTCAGAACTGAACTCTTACCTACACCAATTGCACCAGAAAGCAATGTTAATCGTGAGTTCAGCAGGTTGTCAATGAGAACTAGCTGTAGATTGTATTCTTCAACACGTTGCAAAAAGTCAGTCCTGGTTGACTTATCATCAAGTTGTTTAAGATGTAAATGGTTATCAAATATAGCTGGGATGTGTTTCTTGAGACCACAGAGTTTGGATAGTGTATTCTCACGAAGCGAGATGAGGAAATTGACATCTAAGTCATTGTGCGATAGAGCATTCGATAGTTCAGTAACGAAAGCTCCCTCTTTATCCTCTTGCTGTTGGTGCTGGAAATACTGCTCGAATTGATCGAGAACGATCAACAGTTTTCTACCAAAGATCTCTGTCCATTCTTGAATGCTTTCAGTAAGCGTAAGTGATAATGGTACTGAATTAATTTTCCGTCTTACTTGAGTTTGATATCTTTGATATATCTGATCTAAAATATAGGAAAACCAAAGAATTAAGGATGTTTCCTCTGAGAAGGAACAACAAAGTAGTAACTTCTGTAATATATCAAAATGACGTTTTTCTAAGATACTCTTAATATCTGCTCGAACTTGTTCCTTTAAATCAGCGAGTGGCTCACCTTGCCAAGAATCGAACACCACTACAACGAATTCAAGAGGAAAAAGTTTTTTCAACTGCTGTTGTGCGAGTTGATTCAGATATTTAGCAACACCAACCCTTAAAACACGGCTTTTACCTGAGCCTCTGGCACCGGAAAACAATGTTAGTCGAGATTTCAGCAGGTTATTAATTATAATTTGCTGAAGATTGTATTCCCCAATAGGTTTAACAATTGCATCACGGGCTGACTTCGTGTCAAGGTGTTCGATGCGGAAAGAATTCTCTAATAAGCCTGGGGAGATGCTTGACTTAAAGCGATCGAGTTTAGCTAGTGAATCCTCACGAATAGAAATCAGAAAATTGACAAGAAGAAGGGGACAATTGACAGCCCGAGGAAACTCAACAGCGAAAGTACCTTCGCCATCTTCATCCTGGTGATATAGGAAATACTCCATCGAGTCCGAAAGAAATTCAGTTTAGGATCGGTTGCAAAGTGAATATCTCCTTGATAATATCTCTGGGGTAAACAGATCAACTCCCAAGGATAAGCTACTACTTCAGGCATAGCTGTCTCATTAATCTCTAGGGCAACCTCTAATGTCTGATCTAGCTTTCTAACAACTTTTTGATAAAAATTTAAAAAATCTTTTCTCAGTTGCTTATCAAATAAAGTCTCAAATAAAGCCTCTCCTACTTTCTGGACTTGTTCATTTTGTAAAGTTACTGGATTTTGGAACCTTTCTTGAATTTGATCTGTTATTTTAGTTTTCTGAAATATTCCAAATGATTCATCAGGAACTGTTGAGTCAGGAATCCATTTTTTAACCTTAACAGAATTTTCATTGGGGACACAAATATGGTAACGATATTGCTTCATGGTCTTCTCTCCTTAAGAAGTCATTTTGAAAAGAATCCAGACCTCAAAAACACTAATTAATCGAATATACCTATGCTTTGGGTAAGTCAAGACCTAACCATTTTTCTTTAGTACCAACAGCAAAACTTTTAGCCGCTTTATCCTTACTCCCAAATAAGTCTTTTAGATAAGACGGTAAATCTTGGAGCAAAATATCCGTAAGTTCTCCATGAAGCCAATCAATACTGGGTTCAATCCAAACTGTACCTCTTAAATCAATAGACTCCCATCCTTGAGGAACTTTGAAAACAATGTCAAATTTTATTGTCGATTTAGCCTGTATTTCTGGCTTTTCAAGTCGCCAGTAACACTCAGAATTATCGTCACCTTGGGCAAAAAGATTAAACTTACCAAGGTTATAATTTAAGCCATCTAAAACAATAAATGTCCTAAATTCATCTTTCGTGCCTATACTAGCTTTGAACTGATCGTAATCAGGAAGATTAGCAATTTTAGCTAGTTCAGAAGCATCAACTCCTACTGCAACATCTAACTTGGCATCTAATCCCATCTCCAGACTTACTCCCGCATTGACTACCGTTTGCCATTTGCTGTCTGGGATAATACGATGCACTATTGGCTCTTCCTGCCCTTTTGGACCAAAATCAAGCTGACATATTAACCTTGAAATCAAAACGCTAGGTTGAGGACGGGGATCGACACTAACAACCATAGAATAAAAATCATACCGATTCATTAATTGCTGAATCTCATAGTCTAATTCCAACCCTTTTGCTTGAAATCCTTCTCTCGTAAGGGGTATTAATCGACCCCTAGGATCGCCAAATGTCACTGTGGTTTCCTTTAGTCTTTGAACTGCTGTTTTCCCTCTAGCAAGTTCTTGAGCTTCTCCACCAGCTAATTCACTTTCCTTGCTTGTGACTTCCTCCAGTAAGTCTTCTAATAGCTGTTGCGCTTCATCAAGATCAGGTAGAGTAATTTTCTGATTATCCATATTTTTAGATAATTTTGTACTTTTTATCTTGATTTAACTGCTTCTTTTAGATTAAGCAAAGATTATGAGGAACTTGTGTGCAAACTTAAATATTACATAAGTTTATTTTGATGAATACCAGTGAACAATTGCCTATTGACCACCTCGATCTATGACAAAATACAGATTCGACTGAGGCTTTGAACCTATTTTTCACAGTCACAATCTCGCTTAACCTAAAGCAAAAGAGAACGATAGTCAACGCCAAGAAAATAAAGCGTAATTAGCCTTGAAGTAATTCCTGTTCGCGCATTGCCATATCAATTAACCTCTAATGTTACTGCCCTTGGAAATCAGCCAATTGATTGACATCTGTAAGCACAATTTGCGGCTTACCATCTGAATTGGACGGATACAAACTGGCTTGACCAGAAACATATACATAGCCTCGTCCAGAGTTAGCATAGCGGGTTTCAATCAACCGCAAGACAGTTTGAGCTGCCGTTGAATCTCGATCGGGTATCCAAAGATTAAACTTATGAGATTTAGAACCCGCATAGATCAGTGCGCCGTTACCAGGCCATTTATTGATACCCCCTTGCAGGTCGCAGAATACTGTAATTTCCTTTCCTGCTTGGGCAGCTGATACGATCTCCTCATAGTCGAGGCGCACTGACAGTACTCTTGCCTGACTGTCAAGGTGGCGGTAGTCCTGTACCACGCTATCTCGCAGATGCCACCAGGGAATCAGAGTTGTGTAATCTCGCCGATTACCACCTGCGTTTGTTTCTTGATTCCAGATTGCCAGTCCTTGGGATTGAGCCTCAAATTCTGCTGACATGAATTGACGGTGATAGAGACGAGAACGACCATATTTGACAAAATAAGGACTCCAGCCTGACCGTACAATTCTCAAGTTGGAGTTTTCCTGCTCTCCAGCTTTGTAAACATAGCAAATTAATCGCCCATAATTACCTCGATGTTTGCGAAGACAAACTTCGACTGGATCGTCGGTGTCGAATTCCAGATCGACTCGTACATCACCAATGGGTATACCTCGATCGTCTGTAACGAAATATTTCTTCGCCCATTTCGATGCCTGGATGCCAGCGTTGGTGACGGGTTTGCTGCCACCGCGTCGGCTTTCTTCGGTGTCTAAACAGACAAAACGAATTGATTCCTCCTGGTTATCCAGGAGTATTTTGATGGTGTCCCCATCGACCACTTTGGTGAGTTTGAGGTTTTTGATAACTGTGCCTTTCATTCACTTTCCTCCTGGTTAATTAATGCTGTTAAATGGAATTATCTTTTGGCGATCGCTACTTTGTTCGGTTCAAGATTTGCGATCGCTATTTTGGTTAAAGCTGGTTAGTAGAATTCGCCTCGGCGCATTATTCTTGCTGAGCCATTGTTGTAACTGCCAAGTCGAAAATATTTTTCAGTCAATGAGGATTATATTTGGAGATTGGCAAAACCAGAAGACGGTGCTCCATAGTGCAGATTAATCACTTCAGTTTCATCAGAACTATCAATAATAACGAGGCTTGACACTCCCCCGACTCCACTACGTTAAAGTCGGGGGATTCTTCGTTCAACCTAAGTTAACTAGATGAGTCAAAGACCCATCCCCGTTAGAGCTTAGTCCAGAAGCTAACACGGTCTGCCCGACCGCTAAGATATTGAGGCTACTATTGTAGTCTCTTAAATTGAGATTGGAACACTTGGGGCAAGTCCACTCTCGAACATCCAAAGGTAGCTTATCCAAAATATACCCACAAGGGTTACATCGCTTAGTACTCGGATACCAGCGATCTATTCCCACTAGTGTTCGCTTATGCCATTTACACTTGTATTCTAGTTGACGTAGGAATTCACCCCAACCACAATCAGCGATGGCTTTGGCTAACTTATGATTAGCCATCATGTTTTTTACTGCTAAAGTCTCAGTAAAGATAGCTTGGTTTTCACTAACTAATTTTGAACTCAGCTTATGTAAAAAATCTTTTCGGCAGTCGGCTATTTTAGCGTGAAGCTTTGCTACTTTTAACCTTGCTTTATGTCGGTTATTAGAACCTTTCTTCTTCTTAGCTAGTCTGCGCTGTAGAGTTTTCAGTCTAGCTTGATATTTTTGGTAGTGTTTAGGATTACCAGAAGCAAAACCATTAGAGCAAACAACTACATCTTTTACTCCGAGGTCAACACCTATTTTTTCTGTTCCTGGTTGCCATTGTTCTAATTCCTCCTCAACCAAGAAAGAAACAAAGTATCTATTACTTGGGTCTTTAGATATAGTTACCGATCTAGGTTCGCCAGTAAAGTATCTACTCCATCTAATTTTTAACGGTTGTTTCATCTTGGCAAGAGTTAACTTTTCATCTTTCCAAGTAAAAGCAGATTTAGCGTAGGTAGCGGATTGCCTATTATTTTTCTTTTTGAACTTAGGGTATTTACTTCTACCTTCAAAAAAGTTTTTAAATGCCGTATATTAGATGTCTTAACCCTTGCTATAATGGTACGGATGAAACAGCTTTTAGCCAAGGTTTTTCAGGGTCTTTTTTGAGCTTAGTTAAAGCATTAGATGTGTCGGTGTAGCTAAGAGATTTGTTTTCTTTGTAGTAGCTATCTGTTCTTAGTGCTAATGCCCAATTATATACAAATCTAGTACAGCCGAATGTTTGCGCCAACTCTAATCGTTGTGAGTTGGTCGGGTAAAATCTGTATTTAAAACCTCGAAGCTGTTTCATGTTAATACTTTACCACAAAACAGTATTTCTTGTAAGTTAATTCAAGGTTAAAATACAGACGGCACTTTTAAGTGCCGAGTAGCTTGTATCCAACGCCTAAAGGTCGTTGGTTTTACGCTGCCTGTCCTTACTATAAATTGTCATAGTCATTACTAATTGGACAAGCATTTGGATCGCCATTGAGTTCGTTGATAATCGCTGCTACCCCTTGAGGACCAGAATGGCCGACAATGAGGAGCCGTTCGCCAGTATGTTCGCGCTGCACTTTCTGAGCAACTTCGCTGGAAGAGCTATACGGTTTGATATTTAATTGGGGCATCTGGTGTTTCAAGAAACTTAATAGTGGTTCTGCTGTCTCCTGAGTACGATGGTATTCTGTTGAATAAATTGCCTCGATCTCTGCTTCTGCCAAAACGTGGATCAATTGCTCTGCACGAGCCCTTCCAGCTGGGTTTAAACTCGGATCTCCAGTAGAGGATGCTTTTTCAGCGTGACGTACAATAAAGACAGTAGTGACTTCTGGTGATTGGGCAAAAGCCACCTCTGGAGCACTGACGAAAAAACTAGCAGCAATTAAGACGAGAAATCTCAAGACCTTTATGGTGCATGTCTTCAGCATGATCTTACCTCCTGATTAATTTCGGTTAATTTGGGGAAATTAGCGATCGCTGTTTGTTTTCCTAAGAAGCGATCGTACTCCACAAAATGAAATCTTAGTTTTGGTTGGTTTGATGAATTAAGCAGAACGCCAGATTTTATAAGCTAGGTAGAACCTTGATGCAGTTCAGTATTTTTTGAAGGCTAAATAGTTTTGGAGGAAGGGTTGTCTGCCTCAAGCAATCCGACCAAGAGAGCGATTACGCTAGCGCGTATCCTTCGGATCGCTTAAGATAATTTAAAAAATCGCTCTCTTTATAGGCTCTTTTGGTATCAGTAGGAGCGCAAATTAGAAACTGGTTCGATCACCACAACCGCAGGATCTTGCTCTAGCTGTGCCAATACTTCATGGGGGATATTGGCGGTAAAGATTAATGGGCTAATCCGAGCACGAACCTCAACTCCAGATGGTACATATCCCTTCTGAGAAACCTTAATTGTTGCCACCACAGGTTCTTCTCGCTCCAGCTTTCTCAGGGCTTCTCCACTTAACCTTAGCTTTGAATATTTGGGGGTGACTTGTTCAACCCTGTAGTTGGCAGTGTTATCCTGTTGGTCTGAAGACATAACGTATTTAGCTAGAGGGAGAATTATTATTAACATTGAAGCTATCACGATTATAGCTTTGTACCATCGATTCATGAGTTAACTCCTGCTACAGATCGCATACTTGCTGTACCGCTGCGCTGGCATCTACTCGACCCATGCCATAGCGGTCATCCCACGGCATACTAGGTGGGTTGGAGCGAGCAGTCTTAGCTAAGATGTCGCGGATTTGTTCGATTGTCAGCTTTTTATTCAGACTGCGGGCTTCGGCAAGTATCAGGGCAACAACACCAGTGACGGCAGGTGCAGCCATACTGGTTCCTGAGTCCCGTCTAGTTCCTACTCGCGTTGAGGAATTAGCAGCCCAGACGTTATGCCCAGGGGCACTGATTTCTGGTTTTTGTCGTCCATCTCTGGTCGGTCCAGCACTAGAGAACCAGGATAGAGGCTGTCCAGTAGTATGGGCATCGTAAGAACCGACAACTATGCTGTGTTGTCCGCAGGAAATGGAGCCGAGAGTATGGGAATTGTCATGGGGAGGAGCAAAGCTAGACTGTCCCCAATCGTCGCGTTCTATCCAGGCATGAAACTGACCGTGACTGATGTCAACACCATGCAGGCGGATCTTAAGCTGTGCAGGAAAACTTGAAGATATAGCCTCAGTATTCATGAAAATACCGATGGTGTTGTCGCCATTGTTAGGATCTCCTTGACGATGGGCAACAAAAAAGAGTAACTCGTTCGCCTGGTTATAAATCTCAGCAGAGGATCCTAAATCTAAAGTGCCGATACTTCGATCGTTGCGATCGATTAATTCTAACTGTAGCCGATCGTCTTTACCGTACCAAATCTCCATTTCATTATGAGTAAAATCAAACTGCCCGATCTGCCAGACAAGATCGACAAAGCTTCCTTCCGTTACCTTTCCACTGGCATGAATTCCGTCCTCGTAGGAGTTGCTAGCAGCAATAACTACAGCACGGTTGGGTTCGGCAGTGACGATCGCATCAATTCCCTGTTCGACAAGGTTAGTGCCATCATGAGGACCCCCGTTGGTTCCCAGACTAATATTGATCGCACAAGGGCGAGTTCCCGCTTGCTCGAAGATAAATTGGATTGCTTCTAAAAGTTGTACCGAACCTCCGAAATTAGAGCCAACCACCTCAGACCCTTGCCAAGGAATATCACTGGCACTAATTTGGACAAAAATAATATCTGCATTGGGCGCAACTCCTGGGACACGGCTACCGCCACCATTACCACAAGCAATATCCATCACGTGGGTTCCATGACTTGCCCTGCCTGGATCGTGACCCAGGGTTATGTAGGGGTCGGGCGAGCGCAGCGCAGCATTGATTTCAGCTTGAGTGTAAACTTGACCGTATCCAAAGGGACTGGAAGTGCCAGAATCAACGTTCTGATCCCAAAGTGCCAGAATGCGAGTGCTGCCATCAGGATGGCGAAAGTTATTATGGACAAAATCACATCCATAATCAATGATACCGATAACAACACCTTTACCCTGTTGTCCTTGAGCAGAGGATGGTAGCAAATCTGACCGAGCCTTAATTTCTTCAATTGTAGAGTTTAAAGCTGGCTTGAGAATCTGAGATGCTTTCAGGCTTTGGACGTAGGGAAGTTGTCGCAGCATTTGCACTCGATCGAGGGGTACTCGCGCCGTAACAATATGAGCCCCATCAGGCGTGGTTCCCAGATTAGCTCCAGGAAAAACCTCGCTGCGACTCAGCCAGCTTGTTAGATCGGTAATTTTAGCAATAACAGCTACTTCTCCTCGTGCTGTTGAAGCCGTGGCAGGAGGAACCTGTCCTCTAGCCCTGCGCTCCAAATAAATTTTCGATTTTTAGACATCTCCGAGGGGATTAAGGGTTGGTGTAGAAATTCGGAGAATTTGGATGGTTAGTTTTCCTTAATATCAGACCATTTACAGCTGGCGATCGCTACTTCTCAGTCAAAATCTTTTACAATTGAAAGACTACATCGCTAAAATTTACGTTATTGGGACTGAGACAAAAAATAACGAGAAAAAAGCCTCAAACCCATTTAGGGCAATTACATAAAGTATTGCTAATCGTCAGAGTAAACATTTTTCGTTGTTATAGTACTATTAATTTCAGGGAAGATTATTTTCGCCAACAGTATTTTCCTTGTCTTTATGCCATCAAGGAGAGTTTAGGAACTGTGCAAATGCCCTTCGCACAGTTTCCTCGGGCAAGAAACCTCGCTCACGATTGACTTCCATTACTTTGTCTGCAATATTTGCCTGGCTCCAATCACAGTCGTATCGTTTGAGAAGTTCAAGCGCAAGCCGTTTAACGTTTTCAACACCATAATCTTTTTCTATCTCCTTGAACACCTGAAATAGCTTAAGATGCTCGCTAAATAGAGTTACTTGTGAGAAAGCCGGAACAGATTGAATCAAGTAATCCACAACAGAGTTACGGAATTCATTCCAGAAGGTGAAATCACGACCTTGCCCAGGAACCTTCTCGACGATGCACCGTTGATAGTTGCGCCCCATGAATCGACCCATAACCGCTACATACTGCGGCAGACCCGGAGTGTCAACATTGTCAACATTGACTTCATATCGACCAAATTCATCATTCCAAATTGCCTGAACCCCTGGCCGATCAAATTGCCTAAACTCAATTATGGGATCTCTATCAGTAAAGCCCATCAAATCGGCAAATTCCTTTGCGGTATTGATGAAATCCCTTTGACTCATGGTCTGTGTTCTTGGGATCGTCCCTAGAGAGTCGAGTCTGTCACTCACCCAGGCTGCAAGCTCGGTGCTCACTTGCGGAGCATCTGGATCAACTTGCTGCGTGGCATGCTGGACTCTTTGGTAATGCTCAATAGCCTTATTTATATTGCCTGCGCTCTCAGCTATGTTACCGGCAAGAAACGATAGCTCATGCCATTGGGGTGCCTTCTGGCTTAGCCGTTCTATGTCAGGGAGCAAGTCGAGGAATTCATCGTCAACCAGATACCCATCCAGAGCCCTCTTGTTCAACTGCTCAACTTTCAGGACGCTTTCAAGCAGCGTACGAAAGTCTTTGAGAGGCAGCTTAGCGATCTGACTCCCTGGATCTTGAGAGAGTTTGCGTTGAATGAGAGCATAGACGATGTTTGTGGTTATTTCATCTGTTGTGGCTTCCGATTCAACATACAGATACGGACTACCGACTTTTGAAAAGCCTCGAAGGTCTGAAGAAATAACTGCCTTTCCCTCACTTTCCTTCACAGTAAAAGTCAACGTCCGTTGTTTGATGAGGATACTCTGAAGCCAAGCTAAAATACCTTCGAATTCTACTCCACCAACCGATACCTGAATATCTACAGGTTGTAAGAGACCCGTTGGGATATCCACGGCTTGCGATACAAAAAGCGTTGTTACTCTAGGCTGTGATATGGATTGCGCTTTGCGGGTGTGCTCTTGTCGATCTTTAACCGTCTCCCGAGCTTGGCGCAATTCATACTGCAGGTTAGCGAGCTGCGCTGCCAGCGTTGGGGCCAGTGAACGATCGTATTCATTGGGCGAGTCCGTCTGCGTGATTTTGAACGGAGCGATGATGAACTCCTCTGGACGCAGCCAGTGCCGCACTGACTTAATGTACCAATAGTTTGCGAGCAGTAGACTCAATCCCAGAAAGACATAGACAAGTAATTGCATACTCAGATCCAATATGGGTAACCCTCTTTTGGAGCTACATTAGAATTCCCTTTTTTTTAAAGATACCTAAATGGCTCTTGGGAAATTCGATAGTCGATCGTGTTTTCAAGGGTGAGATCTATTCCTAGGTAAACAGGAGCCTCAACTTGCAAGCTGGTCGAGCTTGAAAGGTGTTTGAGAGGTAAATTGACATCGACATTCACGTTCCCCTCTGGGACATCTACCTCAAACGAATCTGCGTAACTTATTTGCATTTTGGTAGTTACGCCCGATTTTTCAAAGACTTTCTCCCCGTTAACTCGGATTGCGACTGTATCATCCTTAAACCCATCGTGTAAGGCAATGTGTAGGGATGTCATGTTTACTACTCGATGATTGGACGTTAAACTTATTGACCCAGCATAACACCTCATGGGTACAGAAAATACGCTAGCTACAATAATAAAGCCTAGGAAAAACAGTGCCAATCTAGATATCAGGGTGTCCTTCTCTTTGTTGGCACTGCTGTTACTTCGTTTAAGTGGCATTTTGCGATCGCTTATTCAATGGCTTGTGCTGCTTGCGTCTCGATCGCCTGCAATACGTGAGGCTTGAGCGACTGCTGGCGGAAGAAGTCAACCATCTGGGTCATCGTTGTCCTAGCTGCTGTCTCATTCCCTTCCGCTTTCTGAGCTTGTGCCAGCGAGCACATGGTCATGTTAAGGGTAATATTATCAACTCCCTGACCAGCTTCAGAAGCGTTGACGACAGAGGATAACAGTTGAATGCTCCTATCGTAATGGGGTTGGCGAGCTATCAGTTGTTTGTCAGGGCTGATTGTCTTGAAGGCTCGCTTTTCGTTCATGCCTTTAACTAACCGAGCATAGACCGCTAGAGGATGTTGACCGTACCTTTCTAACACAAGGTCGAATGCTTCATTGCCGCTCTGGAAACTGTCAGAACCGAGCAGATAGAGCAGCATCCCCTGTTCCTCGCCGAAGAACAACTCAGCCACCTCTTCATCGGTCGTATTGAGAGGATTGCGTACCCTTAGATTCAGCGTGTTCGAGAGAACGAGAGATCCATCGAGAGCATAGTAGATCGCACGCAATTGATAAAAGCCTGGTTGGTCGAAGTAGAAGCCATCCTTACCGTAACCAATGAAAGCGCTCTCATAAATAGATGGGCGACCTGCATCTAGGAAAATCGTCTTCTCTGCCGTGCAGTAATCCATGAGCGGCTCGTAGACGATCGTTTGTCCGCTCGGTTTGCGGATGCCAATCTGAACAAAGCCGAATTTGGGATGAATGTAGGTGTGAACCCGTTTACCACGTACATCAGTTGTACGGAGTTTAATTTCAATGAGTACAGGTTCACCATAGGCAAAGCTCTTACTTGTCCTTAATTCTAGCTCTAGTCCAGAGTCGTCCTTAATCGGGTCGTTAAACGCCTGAGGATCTTCCAAGGCTGCGCCAACACTGAAAGGATTGCCACCCATAATGATGTTGTTGCGGAAGGCATGGCGCAGGTGGATAATTTCTAGATCGTCGAACTGGAATGGAAACTGGTCCCAGAAGACTGCTGGTCCACCTGGATACCTCCAGGGATAGTTCATCCAGGACAGTGAATCCGGTCGGTTAGGGGCAGGTGGATTAGCAAGCCGTTTTTGCCACGAGTGCAGCAGATTGAAGCAGTGTCCTAATTCGTGAACGTATGTGTAAAGTTGTAGCCGCAGCTTGTCGGCAGTTGTGCCACCAATCCCCGCATGGAAGACGGCACAGCCTTGCCGCTGTTTGCCTTGCTGGTCAAACATGATGCCTAACAGCCCTGGTCCCATTTCATGCTCTTGAGCGGCTAGCAACCAAACTGCCCACTGGGGTTCGTCTTTCCAAAGAGTAAATTGGGACTGCATTGCTGCGTGTAACTCAGCGTCACTCCACTTGCTATCAGTACCCGCACCAGATGAAGGGACTTGGTTCCAGACCCCAGAGGTTTGCATCCCAATTCCCGCCTCGGCATAGGCAGCAGCTACCGACAGGTTGCGGGCTGTACCGCCTGAAGGGAGAGACCCCGTGTTGTAGGAGACGAAAGGTGTTACGCCTTGGACGTAATCCTGTTCGTATCTTACGGTGCGTAGGTAGCTCGACTGGAAGGGACAGATGTAGGTAGCGCCTGGCTGATTATTTAGGGTCAAGAATCGAAGAGTTGCAGGAGCCGGTGGTTGCAAAACGAAAGTGCGAGGGATCGTGACCCGTACCTTAGGAGCACCTGCACTAAAGGTATAGCTGCCGACTCCTTCCATCGTTACAAGGGTACTCGTCACATTTATAGTTAGCGCGTTGACTACAAAAGAACCAAAGTAAGTGACTGTCGCACCAGAGACTTGATAGAAGTCTCCACTGATCCGCTTCGTGGGACGCTTGCCATCCACATCTACCCGCAGTTCGAGTTGAAACCCTGCTCCCGTACTCCGATAGCACCCGCTTACTATTCGTTTAGCAATTGCTACAGGGGAGGGTGCAGGGATGGGCGCAGCTGGGGGAACTACCCTTTCCTCTACAGCTACCTCAGTCTCCTTGCGTTCAAGGGCTTCCAGTTCCACCACTTCTTCCAGCGTGAGTTCTCGATCTATCGTGGGAAGATTTTTGATCGCAGCTGCGGTTGGTTCGAGTGTCGCAATACTGCTTGTGTTGTTAATACTTGATGTTGGATCGATATCATTCATGATTAATTCTCTGAATCTTAAAAGTGTCTTAGTCTAGACTTTTTGCAAAAGTAAATTTTTCGGTTGAGTGATTTTAGATTTTGGATTAGAGTTTTTTACCTCCTGGCTTCTCAAAACCTGGATTGAGCGACTTATACAAGAGGTCTATAGTAGTGATAAATCCCACTCAAGAGCCATATATTTATTTCTTTAATTAAATCTTGCTAAAATTTGAGCCCAGAAACAATACGACGATCCGCGTATAGAATTATGAAGAAATTGCAACAAACTGCTCTTTGAGTAGCCCCAACCTTTCCAGAGCAACCATTACAGCAGCCGTCCGAGTTTGTACACCGAGTTTCCCGTAAATATGTTCCAGATGTTTTCGTATCGTTCCTCTACTGCAATCTAGCACTTTAGCAATTGTGGCATTGCTTTTATCCTTGGTAACCCAGAAAAGAACCTCTGCCTCCCGTTTGGTGAGTCCTAGTAATTCCAGAGAAGCAATTGAGAAAGATGGCAGTTCTTGTTCCTCCAACAGCAGGAGATATTGCTCCCCGATTAGATCGCAAATAAGGCGAACGAGCAACTGCTTTCCTGCTTGCTCAATGTGTAACGGTAAACAGGAAGATGAAACTTTACCCTCAGATGTGAGTAAAGAAATCTGATGCTTGAACCAATGTTGTAATGATTCTGGAAATGAGTGTGGGGCAGAGGGAGAAAAATACTGGCTCAGCAGTTGTTCTCCTCGTTGAGTCATGAACTGCACCTGCCCCTCGGCTGTCAACACGATCGCACCTAGCAGCTGGAAAACTTGCTTGAGTCGTGTCAGTATTTGTTGCTCTTCGTTGAATGTAGAGTTATTTTCATCTGTCTGCATTAACTGTTGACGCGCGAGGTTCAGGATACAGCGATCGCACTTGGTGAAATATGGGCGATCGCTAATTAAGGAAATCTTTTGCTCTAGCACTATACACTCCTTCGCTACTCAAAAATCACAAATCCTGCTGCTGGAACTTTAATCAATACCGCTTTCCCATTCCTCGCTTCCACCGTCACCGACTGACCGATCTGCGCTGCATCTGTCGAGTAAATACACTTCAACTCATCCCCTGCTTGGTGCAGTTCATTGTCGATTGTCACCCAAGCAGTTCTGGGCTGGTCATAATCGGTGTTAATCGCCAGCAGCATCTCTTTGCTGCTGAAAATCCGCGACCAGGGCACCACTGAACGAATTTCTCTTCCTACCATCTCTGGCAAGCTAAAATTGACTCCATCATTGGCAGCCGAAATCTCCCGCAGGTACTGTCGACCCCGACGCAAGACGATATTTTGTTGGCGAATATCCAGAATTTTTGCCAGTTCCTGATATACTGAATTGTCTTCATCGAAGAAATGCACGCCCCGCGTCCGAAATGCTCCAAATTCACCGCCGAACATGGCTTCTCGGATATAACGCTCGTTACCACCTTCACCATCGAAACACTGTTCGCTGCCGTAGTAGATGCAGGGAATGCCCAGTGTTAAAGCATTCAGTGCTAAGACATTCAGCACTACTTTCGAGGCATGAGCATCGGCACAGAAGCGAGCCTTATTATTTCCCTTACGCACTTGGTCATGGTCATCAAACGTAGTCACTACTTTGTCGCGGAACCAAATGTGGGAGTCTTTGTGAACCAACTCCGAGTTACGGAACAGGCTAAAGTAGTCATTGGGATTACGATAACCCTTGACCAGATATTCCAATCGCTCGGGAATATCATTAATGCCTAAAGCGGCACTGATTCCAGTTAGTTCCAGGGTTTCATAAGCTTTTTGGCGACCACCAGTAATCTCGCCCAGCAAGAAGAAATTGTCTTTGCCAATGGTTTGGGTAAACTCGTGAATCACCGAGACAAAGTAGCGGGTTGCCCCAATATCCATATGTTTGACGGTATCAATGCGGAAGCCATCGATGTCGGCATAGGCGATCCAGTATTTGAAGACTTCACAGAGGTAACGCAAGGCAGAAGAAACATGATAATTATCTACGTCACCATGACCGTGATTAATGTCTTTGAGATCGTAGAAATCTCCCTCGCGATATTCAGGGTCGTAATCCCAATTTTTGATGTATCCTTTACGGGTAAACGCTTCGGGGTCTTGAAGTTCGAGAGGTAAAACTGATCCTTCTGGATCGGGAGGATTTTGCGGATCGGCTTTGACAAAAGGAATGGTGGGCTTACCATGTTTATCGTTCCAGCCCTCAACTGGGTATGTCTCGCCAGTCCACGGGCGATCGCGATCGCCTGCATAGGAAAAGACATCACCCGCATGATTCAAAATGATATCTAGAATCACGTAGATGCCATTTTCATGGGCAACCCGCACCACTTCTTGTAAATCTTCGCGACTGCCAAATCGTAGTTCGACCTCCAGAAAATTCTGGATGCCGTAGCCGTGATATGTTTCCTGAAACCGAACTTGTTTGAAAATAGGACTAATCCACAGTGATTTTACTCCTAAGCGTTTGAGATAGCCAATTTTACTTTTTAGTCCTTGGAGAGTTCCACCGACATATTTGGCTCCAGCTTCGCGCCAGCGTTCGGCATCTGGCTCTGTGGTTACAGCATTTCCGCGATCGCCAGGGGTATATAGGGGAGTTGTCCCAATCTGCACCAAATTACCTGCATTATCTCTGTATCCGTTCTTATTCCCATCAGAGAACCAATCTAGCATCAAAAAGTAGAATACTTGGTCTTCCCAGGCAATGGAAGAGGGAAAATATTGGCGCGAACCCACCAAAGATGCTAAATTTATTTCGGCTAATCTTTGTTCGCTCATAGCTTGCTCCTCCAAAGATTTCTTGAAGCTATTGCTATTTTTTCAAACCTTTAATTCCATCAAAGCGATCGCAATAAATAACAAATCAGCTATTTATAGGTAAATTATGGATTGTAGAGAAAAACAAGATTAATACTTTTTATCTCGATCTAACTGCTTCTTTTAGACTAGGAAAAGATCGTGAGAAACTTGTGTGCCAACTTAAATGTTACATAACTTAATTGTGATTAAGCATGAGCAATAGCATAGCTTCTTGTGCGATCGTGCGCTTTCTGATAACTATTTCATTTCCTAGCAAGATTTGAGAGAAGATATCACTATAAGTAAGTTGAACAGGTTTTCTGGCTGTGTAAATTCCACTGTTGAACGGACTGTCAAACAAAACAAAATAGTTTGATGCCGAAGCGATCGCGTTTTGTGGGTTTTATTTGGTTGGGGAGAGTTTCAGTTAAAAGGGTTTTTAGCTTCTGAAGAGTTTCATGTTGATTGGCGATTACTTCCCCTGGAGCGCAGTTGGGATGAATTAATTGATATTGGTAAGAATCTCTGAGTATGGTTGCGATCGCAACTGCATCGGGAACTGCGGTTTTGAGACGAGCAATCCCATTTTTATAATTATTAATGCCAATGACAACAGCTAAACTGCGATCGAATTCAGTCATGATTCCATCAGTGAGGAAAGAGCAATAAACTTAAGGCATAGCTAAAGCTTAACGATGATTTAGTTGGTACAATAACTGTTTTTTAGCTGCCAGCACCTAAAGCGGATAATTCTCGACCAGAGCGATCCTCATTTAGAGGATATAGGTTTACCGAGTCATGGTAAGTTTATGACATCATAAAGTTTCATTGGATATGATAGGTTTTTGACCAGAGTTATAGAAGCTTTATCTACTATTCACTTGGTATGGCTTTCTGGATATATATCTTCACCAGAAGGAAAGTTGGGACAAGTTGATTTGTATGGGATATCTTCTCCTACGAACAGATCCCATTCGTCTGATGTTAAATTTCGTTTTACCTTTTCACAAACTAGATCAGCAAGTTTTTTAGTTTTAGCGTACCAAATATAGACTGTTCCGTCAGCACTACTAGCTGCCACCTTCTGATCATCTGAGCTAAATGCTACTGCTGACACTTCTTTACCATATGTGGACAGAACAATTGGTAAATTATCAGGACTTTGCGGATTCCATAGCCTTAAAGTTCCGTCCTCACTGCCAGAAGCAAGCCACGGATTATCTTTATCTCGACTAAAAGCTACAGATGTAACACCTCTTTCGTGCCCAGCCAAGGGAGTTGGTTTCTGATTAGGAGTCTCTAGATTCCAGAGGTACACAGTACCGTCATCAGCACCGGCAGCAAACCATTTGCCATCTTGGCTAAACGTTCCTGAACTTATGTTATTTCGTTCCTCTTGCTTTTCTTCGATGAAAGTTGGGATGGTCGAACCTTCTTTTCGTTGCCACCATTTAATGGTTGTCCCCCCTATTGAGACAATCTTTTGACTATCAGGACTAACTGCAATAGAATATACAGGTCCTTTGTGTCCGTTCCAGAGATACGGATTACAATTGAGATTTTGTATATCCCAAATTCCGATGCTTCCGTCGTCAATGCCAGTAAAAAACCATTTTCCCTTCGGCTCAAATGCGATGGAGTGAATCCAAAGTGGTTGTCTAATATTGCCTTCTTCATATATTACAGGACAAGGCAAGAAGTCGGCTGTGGGTGAAGGTAGCTTCCACAACCTCACTGCATCTCCTCCAGAAACAAGCCAGTTATTATCATCTGGACTGAATATCATAGTTTCGGTATATGTGCCGAAAGAAGGTTCGGTAGGGCGAATTTCCATGGGCGTTAACTCAGGTGGATCTGTTTGTAAATTCCACAAATCTCCTTCATTACCACCAACAGCCAACCACTGACCATCCGAGCTAAATGCTACAGATGTTCCTTTTTTGTCCCTTTTCTCCAAAAGCAATGGATTAACTTCTGATCCCTTTAGATCCCATATTCGCAAAATTCCATCTGTTCTGCCTGCAGCAAGCCATTGACTATCGGCACTAAAAGTGACTGAAGTTACACCATCATCCTGATACCCTTGCAGAATAACAGAACTTTTGCCATCAGGGGGTAAACGCCATAACTCTACCCTTCCACCTTGTCTGCCAGATGCCAGCCACTTCCCATCAAGGCTAAACTCCAAAGAGTTTACCCAATTGGCGAGTTTGTTGGGATTTGTTTCGTTTTCCTTAAAAGGGACAGCTTGTGGAGTCCTAGATTCAAGATTCCATAACTTAATTTCATCTCTTCCTGTAGCAAGCCATTGACCGTCTCGGCTAATTGCCATGGCACCAGAACTGTATCCTCCATAATTGTCCAAAGATAAAGTAATTGGTTCAGCATCGAGATTCTGCAAATTCCATAGTCTGACGAAATATACTTCAAATGAAATAAGCCATTGACGATCTGGACTAAATGCTAAAGAGGTTACCTGATGATCAGACCAATTAGTTTCCTTACTGGCTTTTAGGACAACTGGTTTATTTGGGCACGGCTGCAAACGCCAAAGCAGCACTACTCCATTTTCACTGCCTGCAGCCAGCCACTCACTGTCGGAGCTAAATGCTACGGTTAGGAGATTTTCTTCAATTCCTGAATTATCAAGTGTGACTTCTACTGGGTCTAAGTTATCTAATTTCCACAAACGTGCCGTTTTGTCTCTTCCACCTGAAGCTAGCCATTGGTTATCTGAACTCAAAGCAACGGACAAAATTCCATCATTTTGACCCTGTAAAATCTTGGGTTTGGTTCCAGAATCCATTAGATTCCATAGTCTAATCGTACCATCGTAACTAGCTGAAGCTAGCCATTTTTGATCCGAGCTAAAAACAAGATCAGTAACTCCATTGCTATGTCCTTCTAAGAAAGTCTTTTCAAGGTTAGAAGATTGCAAATTCCAGAGAATTAAGTTTCTGTCTTTGTTGTTAGAACCAGAAACAAGTAAATTACTATTATATGGGCTAAAAGCAGCGGTTAAAAACCCATTCCTGTGGCCTTTTTGAATAAAGTTAAAATAATCAACACTAAGTACTTGGCGTAGAGCATTATCGATTTGGCTCTGAACATTTCCTTGATATTGGGAATTAAAAATATAAGCTTGACGCGCCATTAAAGCTCCTGGCTCAGTTGATTGGCGTGAAGCTTCATTGCTTAGACGTTGCGCTATGGAGATATAGAGTCTGCGTTCAGCTTTTATCCGTTGATCATTAGCCACAAGTGCTGCTACAGTTATAGCCCCAACAATCAAGACTATTAGGAATTGATTAAAACGTCTCTGTCTGATACTTTTATTAACAAATTCTGTTTCCAATTTGTTAAGCCAATGATTATCAAAAATGCGAATCTCATCTATACGGGAAAGACGAGAATTATTTGTCCAAAGATCTCCTCTTCCTTGTCTAGCTTTCCAAGCTTGAGCCGCAGGAGTTAATGATTTTTGTAAGGCTAACTTTTCTTGTTCTTCCTTAATCCAATCCTGTAATTTATACCACCCTGTAACCAAAAAATCATGGGCTGGTTCATAAAAAATTTCCCCTGATTCTATATCCTTTCCAGTAACAATTAAACGAGCATTAATCAAACAATTTAAAACTGCTTCAACTCGCTCATTCTCATCATCACTAGGATAATCTAACTCAGGCTTCAATACCCTTCTTCTAACTGCTTCTCCTCTCTCAATATTTACCATTCTTAACATTACTCTACGCATGGTAACTTGGGACAATTCATGTATTTCATGTTCAAATAAAAATACACTAACTAATGGAAAAATTGGAGAAATATTATAAAATAAACCTCTAAAAATTAGTCTTTTTGACTTAATATTAAGTTTAGCTATTAGTTCATATTCTTCATTTGCTCTCCGAGTTAACGAACCAGCTACACCACCTTGCTTGCCAAATTCCTGATCTACTGTTAAAGTTCTATCTGTTTTTATATCTCCTTTCCATTCCTCATATAGCTTGATATACAATTCGCTCAAGGTAAAAGATAATAAGGGTAAAGCCCCTGGCATTTGATTCACTTCATCCACTAAGCGATCAACCAAATTAGCAGGTTCAAAATATAACGCCATTTCTGTTGCTGGTGCTTCCACAACTTCCCTTAATTCATCTGGACGCATAGGACGCACAATAAAGCGATTCCAGTAAGGTTTAAGGACAGACTCAGCAAATCCTGGTTCAAAATCTGAGCGTAAAGTCACAATAATGCTTAATTGAGAACAGTTTTTAATAATATTTACTAAAAAATCCAGAAATTGTTGCCATTCTAGTTGAGCCTTTTCAGATTCAGATTGACTATCTTCTTGATTATCAAATTTAAGTATTATTTTTACTTTATCTAACCAAGTTTCTTTCTTATCTTCGCTGCTAGAAACTACTTTAGGTGCTTGTGTAATTAATTCTTCAAATTGATCGATGATTAGCAATAATTTTCGTTTATGATTATCTTTCTTATCACTCCATTGATTTACGCGATCAACTAATTCATGTGGCTTATCTTTAAGCTTTTCAAAAGTAATTTTCTCAGGATCTAAAGAGGAAAAGGTGCGAACTAATTCCTTAAAAGGATTTCCCCCTGGTCGCATGGTTTCCAGGATGTGCCATTGATGAACATAGTTAATTGGTAACAATCGGACAGGAAAACTAGGAATAACTTTTAAAATTCCTAAAGTGAGGTAGGCAGCCTGAATGAGATTGAGTTCATACTTGCGGAGATGGGGAATCAACCCCGCTTTGACTAAACTGGATTTTCCTGACCCTGAAATCCCCAAAACTACTGTAAACTGTTGCTGTGGTCGAGAAACCTGCGTAAATAACCGTTGAATTAACTCCTGTCGCCCGAAGAAGAATCGGGCGTGTTCTTCATCAAAGGCTTTTAATCCTCGATAGGGGTTATTTTCTTCCTTTAATTCGGGAGCATGTTCTAATTGCGGTTCTGTATGGGGAAACTTGAATATAAACTCTCCTCGGTCGTGTTTTTTCAGCGGCCACAGTCCTGGAGTTTGTAATTCCTTCGAGCGAAGCTCGACATAGTCCCGCAGATAGAGATACAGTTCTGGTGCAGTAATCACCCGATCTTCGATCAAATCTGCTTTCTGTTCTTGTAGTCCCTCAAAAAGAGCTTCAGCAAAGGGTGAATGGCATCCACTCTCTCCAGTTCCCCGATTATCTTGATTGAGGAAGTCGAGGGCTTCTTGATTGTAGGAAGCGGAAGTAAGGACTTGCCACGCTGGGTATTTGATAAAGCGATGATAGTGTTCCCAGTGAATGGTTTGGGGAATGGGAATCAGTTTGCGGGTACTCGCCCAGCGAAAAGTTCCAGCAAAGCAGCAATCAAGGATAACCAAAAGGTGACGGCACTCTAAAGCAGCCAGGCGATCGTGTAACTCCCGCATAGAAAGGAGGGAATTATAGTCATTCAGATCCGCATCCGATGGAATGAGATAGCCTTCAGGACCCTGTTCTCCATTGAGGGCAATTCCGTGTCCAGCGAAGTAGAAGAGCAAACGGTCATCTTTGGTGGGTTTAATTTTGTTGGGGAGAGTTACTTCGAGAAGCGATCGCAACTTCTTGAGGCTTGCATCTTTGTCGAGGATCGGTCTTTTGCCTAAAGTGGGATGGACTAGGGTGTATTCGTAGGTTCGTTTCAGGAGACGAGCAAATTTGACAGCATCTGGTTTAGCGGTTTTGAGGGGATGGATGCCTTTTTGGTACTGGTTAATGCCGATGACAACGGCTAAACTGCGTTGGAATTCGTTCATTTTTTATTGGTTTTTCATTTTCCATACATCGCCTTATTTCTCAATTCAACATAATTCTGATAGAAAGCTACCATTAACTTTTTTGTAGCGCGATCGCTCACACTCCACTGGCTTACTACAACTGTTCTCGCTCCAGAAATTCTTTCTACATCAGTAGAATTAGCAATCTCATCAATTATTTCTCCCCGCGATCGCGATCGCTGATTTCAGCTTTTCCAACTAACTCTGGATATACGGGGATAAAGGCTAATCTTTGTTTGCTGAATCGAATTGCCAAACTCCTGGCTAAGGAAAAGATGTCTGAACGATAAATATTGATTTGTGCTGATTGAAGCAATTTTTCCAAGCAGGCTGGACTGCCAATCTTTCTCAATGCCTCTACTCCCTCACGTCTAACTTTCGAGCCCCGATTTTGAAGTGCCGCGATTAAGGCATCGACTGCCTTCTCATTACCAATTCTGCCTAATGCTTCTGCTACATTGTTAGAAACAAAGAATTTCTCATCTTGGAGTGCAACAATTAAAATATCGACTGCCTTCTCATTACCAATCTCTCCCAATGCCCATGCTGCATTGCTTCTAACATCTGAGTTCTCATCTTGGAGTGCAGCGTTCAAAGCATCCACTGCCTTCTCATTACCAATGCTGCCCAATGCCTCTGCTGCATTGCTTCTAACCTCTGAGTCCTCATCTTGGAGTGCCGTGATTAAAGCATCTGCCGCCTTCTTATTTCCAATCTCTCCCAATGCCCATGCTGCATAGCTTCTAACCTCTGAGTTCTCATCTTGGAGTGCAGCGATTAAAGCATCCACTGCCTTCTCATTACCAATGCTGCCCAATGCCTCTACTGCATAGCTTCTAACCTCTGAGTCCTCATCTTGGAGTGCAGCGTTCAAAGCATCCACTGCCTTCTCATTGCCAATCCTTCCCAATGCCTCTGCTGCCTTCTTTCTAACCTCTAAGCGCTTATCTTGGAGTGCCGCGATTAAGCTATCTACCGCCCGCTCATTGCCAATGCTTTCCAATGCCTCCACTGCATTGCTTCTAACATCTAAGCGCTTATCTTGGAGTGCCTTGATTAAGCTATCTACCGCCTGCTTATCGCCAATCCTCCCCAATGCCTCTGCAGCAGCCCTTCTAACCCCTAAGCTTCCATCTTGGAGTGCCTCGACTAATTCATCTACCGCCTGCTTATCGCCAATGTTTCCCAATGCCTCTGCAGCAGCCCCTAGCAAAAATCGTGACAAAACTGAACAGGCTTGGACAAATCGCCCCAGTATTTTGCCTCTTTTTTAGTACAAAAATATTAATAAAGGGCGATTTGTCCCCCTCAACG
>JAAUYG010159111.1_pt1 | contig 24428 bp, 21 predicted proteins | sample 7278091 | NCBI WGS metagenome assembly JAAUYG01 (sample SAMN14350201, study PRJNA611818) | marine sediment metagenome | isolation source: surface marine sediment (0.6m) | place: French Polynesia: Moorea | collected 2018-08 | reverse complement strand
TGCCGTAAGATTGCCTACTGTCACCTTTTTGGGTAACTGATAATAGGGCGAAATTAATTCTTCAGTCGGTAAATCTGCCTGAAAACTAAAATTTAGAGGCATTTTGGCGGTGTTTATAGCCTGGTTGTTGCCTAAGGCTTGTCTAATATTTGTTTCTATTATGCCTTCAGCAGTCACATTCCCCCCAGCAACGGGAGTAATTTGGACGTTTTCTACGACAACTTTGGCTAGATCGGCTCGAAAGTCGCCATTTATCTGTTTAAACTGAGTTTTATCTACTGTTATTGTTCGAGTATTATTAATTTTGCCAGTTAATTTTGGTTCTTTCATTGCCCCCCGTAACTTAGCTTGGGCTTCTACTTCTCCCGCTACCTCTACGGGTAACTGTTGAGTTAAATTACTGGGCAAGCTGGCTAAGGAAAATGGCAAAATGTCCAGGTTTAGGTCATAGCCGCTATCTAAATTGACTTTACCGTCTACCTGAGCGGTAATATCTCCTAGACTAGCCTGGGTTTTTTGAACCTCGGCATTACGACCACTAAAATTTAATTGAGATTCTGCTGAGACAGGGGCGTTTAAATCGGTTGCTTCTCCTGTCACATTTCGCAGATTGAGCGTTCCTTTAACATTGGCAGCGGTAATTTCTTCAAAGGAAGGAATATTAATATCTAAGTCGGCGTTGAGCCGTCCACTATTAATATCGATAGGAAAGTTGGGCAATAGAGTTGCCACATCGGATAATGCTAAAGATTCAACCAAAAGCTTCGTCTCGGTTCTGCCAGTCTGGAGATTGGTTTCTCCCTGTATATTGGCTTGTGCCTGTCTAATTGCCGCATCTAAATCATAGTCGATAAATTCTTTGGCTTGATCGAATCTACCGTTACCATCTACCTGAACTTTGAAAGGTTGTTGTTGATAAGGTACAACGGTAATGTCGGCTCGTTCTACATCTAGATCTACGTCAAAGTAAACTAAAGGCTCTTTTTTTTCTTGATTAGGGTCACTCTGTAGGAAATCTAAGTTAATCCATTCCCCATCCTGTTCTTGTTCGAGGTAAATATCTGGTCTAACTAAAGTGACATCTAGAGGCAGGGTGCGTCGAAATAAAACAGGAATTAGATTAAATCCAACTTTGACCCCTTCTACCATTACTTTGTCAGTGTCGGTGCTAGTACGAGGAATAAAAGTTCTGCCAAACTCAATACCACTTAGAGAAAAGCTTTTAACTTCACCTAAATTGATAGGACGTTCGATAATCTTACCAATCTGCTTTTCTAGAAACGACGGTAACTTTTCTTTGACTAATAGCTGCACTCCCCAATAACCCAAACCACCCAAAGCTGCGATCACAATTGTCCCAGTCACTACTGTTTTGGGGGAAGACTTCAGTTTATTGACTAGTTGCTTCACGGGATCTGGTTTCTCTGGTTTAGGATCGGGGGGATTATTAATAGATTTAGTCATTTTTCTAATTTTAGGCGATAGCAAAGTTGCAATACCGCAATTCAAAATAAATAATAAGAAATAAAACAAAATCTTAGCTTTATTTAAAGATATTAACTTCTTTCTTGAGAAGGATCATCTCAAGTGTGAGGAATTAAGAGACTGTGAGGAGTGATAGATCGAGGAATTTTCGATATTTTAATATTATGTAGATTAATTATTAGTCTATAAATAACTTAAGCTAATAGCTAATAGCTTTTTCATTATCAAGAGGAGAATCAGAATTATGCGAATGTTGCACACTATGTTGCGAGTAGGAAACTTAGATAAATCTATTGCGTTTTATTGCGATATTCTCGGCATGAAACTATTACGACGCAAAGACTATCCAGGAGGAGAATTTACTCTAGCTTTTGTGGGCTATGGTGATGAAAAAGATAATACTGTAATTGAACTTACTTATAACTGGGGTGTAGAACAGTACGATCTAGGCAAGGGATATGGACACATTGCTTTGGGAGTTGATGACATTTATGGCACTTGCGATCGCATTAAAGCTCAAGGCGGTAAAGTCAGTCGAGAACCAGGCCCTATGAAACACGGTACTACGGTCATTGCCTTTGTGGAAGACCCCGACGGCTACAAAATAGAATTAATTCAGTTAGGAACTCAGGGATCAGCGCCAAAAGAAGCAACAGCGACAGCTTAGATGAATGGCGTTAGATCCACCCAGGAGTTTACCGATAATTTTGGGTATCAAGCCCGTCGTCAACGATGACTTTATAGATACACTTTCGACACAGAATCTTTATAGATCAAGGAGTTAACTACCAGTATACTATAGTCTAGTATTAGCTAAGTTGAAGCTGTCAAGACAGACAAATCACCTCTGTTTTTACGACTAGCTTCTCGGCTAATACGTGCAGCAAATAAAAACCTTTTATCTAAGAAACTTGGTTCTAACAATTGGCACAAAGCCAGAGTCAAACTAGCTAAACTTCATGAGCATATAGCCAATAAAAGACGAGATTCCTTCTAGAAGCTATCTAACCAACTCTGTGATACCTAAGACTATCTAGGGTAATCAAAGTTTTCTCTTGCTTCTAAATCAGTCATTTCTACTTAAACTTTTCTATCTTAGCTTTCCCAAGATCTTGACTTAAATGTAAAATAGATTACAATACCTTGATCGATTGTGATGAATGATGTATTGGATAGAAAGCATAAATAATATACTTTTAAAAAATTTTCAAACAATATTAGATTCAAACAATATTAGATTCAAACAATAATTAGAGAAGTGTCATTTTGGAATAGTTTACGTTTTAAGATGCCTGGAATAGTTCTATTAGGCATCATTCCACCAATGTTAGGGGCTATTTTTTTTGCTAGTTACCGTGCTAACTTACGACTTCGTCAGGATGCTCAAGAGAATATAGCTTCTCAAGCAAAAATCGTAGCCAATACAGTATCTTGGTGGAATCAATTGAATGTTTCGACTTTGAAACAGCTAAGTCAACAAACTGATATAGTTAGCATGGATCCAGAACGACAACTACCAGTGCTAAAGAATTTGGTCAAAACCCATCAAAATATTTATACCGCCAGCACGGTAAACCGAGACGGTTGGAATGTGGCTCGTAGCAATAGTGAAGGATCTAAGTATTATGGAGACAGAGTCTGGTTTTTACAAGCTATTGCCGGTAAAGAAGTAACCTATCAAGCTTTGATTAGTCGCACGATTAAGCAACCTGCTATCTGTCTAGCGTCTCCTATTAAGCAACAAACATCTGAAATTACAGGCGTAGTGGTTATTTGTACAGAGCTTTCAACTCTGGCAAAGCAAATCGGTGAACTTAAATTTGGTCAAACTGGTTATGCCCTCTTAGTGGATCAAACTGGCAAATTATTGGCTCATCCTAACTCAGCTTTGATCTCTGGTACAGAATTACACAACTTAAGTCAATATCCACCCATTAAAAATACCTTAGAAGGTCGCAGTGGTTTCTTTTATCATAAAAACGAGAAAAATATCAATTGGATTTCCTATGGTATTACCCTGGAAAATGACTGGAATGTAGCAATTGTACAACAAGAAGACGAGTTTTTACAAAATCAACACGAATTTGAAAATTTGGCATATTTGGTTGCCTTAGTAGCTGTGATTATAGTAAGTATTTTGACTTGGCTATTAGCTAATTATCTAATTCGACCGCTCGGGAAACTAACCACAGCAGCAAGGGCGATCTCTAATGGTCAGTTAGACAATAGAGTAGAAGTAAAGAGTCAAGATGAGCTAGGTATTCTTGCCAAATCTTTTAATCAAATGGCAAACCGTTTAAAAATCTCATTTCAAGACCTAGAAGAGCGAGTTAAACAAAGAACTTTCCAACTCAACACTGCCAAAGAAGCAGCAGAAAATGCTAATCAAACCAAAGATAGATTTTTAGCCCGTATCAGCCATGAATTGCGCTCGCCTCTTAACACCATTATTACCTATACTAAAATACTTAAGGAAGAGCCTAACTTAAGAGACAGTCAAATCAAAGGATTAAGTACTATTCGGAAAAGTGGAATTCATTTATTAAACTTAATTGAAGATATTTTGGACTTTTCTAAAGCCAAGGTGAGTAAACTTGAACTAAATCCCACTCACTTACACTGGCAGTCTTTCTTGGATGGAATAGTCGGCATGATTGAGGTGAGTGCTAGAGAAAAAAAACTGCTATTTAAGTGTGAAACTGTAGGCAACTTGACAGACATTTTAGTCGATGAAAAAAGGCTGCGACAGGTGCTAATTAATTTGCTAGACAATGCAATTAAATTTACTAAACAAGGTCAAGTCACTTTGAAAGTTAGTGCCTTAGAAGTGACAGACTTCTTTGATAATACGAACTCGCAACCCCAACACACACTTTGCTTTGAAGTCACTGACACAGGCATGGGGATTAGTCCTCAACATCTTGAGAAAATTTTTCAACCTTTTGAACAACTTGGTCAGGCTGAACAACAAACAGGGGGTACAGGTCTTGGTTTGTCCATCAGTAAGCAAATAGTTGAAACCATGGGAAGTCAATTAAAAGTCCAGAGCAGATTGGGTGTCGGGACAACTTTCTGGTTTGACATCACTGTTCCTGTGGTTCAAACTCTGCCAAAAATCCCCGATAATAATGGAAAGGTTAAAGCATTAGCTCCTGCTAGTTCGGGGCATAAAATTCTGGTGGTGGATGACAAAGAAGAAAATCATTTTTATTTAAACAGCATACTTAAACCCTTGGGCTTTAACGTGTTTATTGCTATTAATGGTCTGGAGGCATTAAAACTAGCACCTTTGATTCAACCAGACCTAATTTTGCTCGATTTATATATGCCAGTTAAAACTGGGTTTACACTAGTCAAAGAACTCCGAAAGATCTCACAATTTGAGGCTATTCCTCTGATTCTGATGTCGTCCAGTAGCCAGGAAATATTAGAGAAAGTGAGCTATAATCTTGGCTGCGAGGGTTTTCTGACTAAACCCATTGACGAGAACAAGCTACTTGCTCTACTACAAAAGTGCGAAATCCTAGTCTAGGATCTAATTTAATTTGGCTCATATACTCCACTCGCTTATCGCCAGCGATAAGCGGTGGCTTATTCAGACCTTTGGCGTTAGAAACTAAAGGTTGTACGCACAGTAGTAATAACTAAATCGTCATTATCCTCATTGTTGTCAGGGTTGCTAACATAAACTACACCAGGAGTAATAGCGATATTGTCATTTAGTTGATATTGATAAAAGGCTTCGGCGTGGAAGGAAGTTTCATCGTCTTCATCAAATCCTTCGACATCAATGCTAGAACTTCCTACGTAAGGTTCCATGCCGACGATGATACCAGCTATGCTTCCTTCTTTACCTAAATCGGGGAAGGCTAAAGTAGCTGCCCAATTCCAAATATCTTGTGTACCTCGTCTAATAGTCTGTCCATCAGCAACAAATTCTTCAAGAGTTCTCACTACGCTTAAACCACCCCAGCCACCGATTATAATGCGATCGCTCAGAGCAAAGGAAAATTGCGCACCGTAGGAGTTATTTGAAGTAGAAACAGCCTCGCCAGATAATTCTTCAGTCAAAGATTGAATGTTAGCGAGATCGCTACCTGTTTCAGTATCGCTTTGCTCGAAACCATTAACGTAGGTAAAGGCGATGTCTAGTCGTTCAAAAGGAGTAAATAATAGTTGTCCAATAGCACTGTAAGAGCCGTTAAACAAACCACTCCCATCATTAGGATCGCTGGCGTCTCCCGCTAGATAACCTGCACTGAACTCTAATTTTTCTCCAAAGCTATGAATGATTCCCACTCCTGTTTCCCCTGGTGGTAGATATATAGGACTACGAGTACCAAAAGCAGAAATTGCTCCTGAACCACCATCTCCATCAAGAACACTAACGGTGTTAGCAATATCATCCGCAGCTAATCCTGCTGCACCAATGAGAATGTTAGTATTTTCGCCAATCGGGCGATCGTAAAATAAGACCTCTAAGCCAATATCGTTATCAGCAGGTTCAGCAAAAGCGAGATCTCCTTGAAAAGTACCTGTTTCATCGGCAAAAGATGGGAAATTTCCTGTAGAAAGACGAGTGAAAAGTAAATCTTCCCCTGTAAAACTAGTCTCCAATTCTAAACGAGTACGATTACCAAATACAGGCACTCGATCTATATCATCATCATTTCCATCAATACCATCATCATTAGAACCTGCAACAACACTAGCAAGGCCAAAAATCACCTCTCCAGCTAGTTTAGTTGTAGTAGAAAATTGATTGTCTTCGAGTAAAGCAGTACGACTTTCCAGTTCATCGACTCTACCGCTTAAACTAGCTAATTCTGCCTCAAATTCTTGGCTGAGACGATTAATTGTCTCTAAATCTTCTTGTCCTACAGACTGAGAAGAAGCAATTAGACGCTCAATTTGATTTAAGCAAGAGTTTAACCCAGCGGCAAATTCATAACGAGATAGAGGTTGGTTACCACGATAAGTCTGGTTAGGAAACCCAGCAATACAGCCGTAACGGTCTACTAAACTTCTTAAAGCTTCATAAGCCCAATCTGTTGGGGATACATCTCGCAGTTGATTGACGTTAGTTACTTGACCAATACTTTTTCCTTGATTTTCCTGTCCGTATTGTTCAATCTGATTAATAATTTCGTTGGGTTCAGTTTGGCCTTGGGCTGGATTAGTATAAATCCCTGTAGCCAAGGCGGCAAAAATAATTGGAGCAGTTTTGCCCAAAATGTTAGTCATAATAATCCTCACACACACATAATTAAGATAATGATTCTCTCGATCGAGCAATACCCAGCTTGCTTTCGGCATTAACTAGACTGTCGCGGAAACGATAAGACACTTGAACGATTTCTCCTCGCTGAGAAACATCAAGGCTGCTATAGGGTTGGGCAGCAACATGACCTTCAGTAAAATAATGGGCTATGGCGGTCATCGCTACATCATTAAGCTGCTGATTCTTCGAAAATTGTAGCTCCGTAGTCATTAGCATTTGCCGCTCCACTAGCCGATAAACCGACGGTAGTAGCTAAACTAAGTGCTAAAAATAGTTCTATATATTTCATTTGAGTCTCATCCTAAATAACAATATGTATTAATACTAAAGATTGAGAATACCGTTAATGAAATATCTTGTCAACTAGTAAAGTTATGAGGTAAACAACATTAGCCAAAGGCAGTAATATCGATAAAATCAAATAATATTAATTTAAAGATTTTAAAAAATAAATATTAACTGTAAACTCCATGGTTGAGTTCCATTACGAACAATTTCAATTTGTTTAATAAATTCACGAAAATAAAAGCGTCTTTCTGATTCTGATAAATCTAACCAAAATTGTGGTAGAGAGACATCTTTAGCGATCGCTTGTAAATTACCAGGAGGCAGTTGAGCCACTTGATTTTCTAATTGGGATATTTCGGTACGTAATTTATAGTTACGAATAGCAACAGTTTCTCGATCTAAAATTCCCTGTTGAACTAAATTTGGCAATTGATTAAGAATATCTTGTTTTTGTTTAATTTGCTGTGCTAAAGAGTCTTGGATGGTGGAAAGATCGGGCAGGTTTAGTTCAGCAACAGCTAGGGGAAGTTCAACACAAATTTTTTCAATAGTTTGGTTCAAAACTTGAGAGTAAGCAATCGCTTTACACTTAGGATTTTGAGGACAATTATGACAACGTAAATAAAGATATTCAGTTTTTTGCTTATGTTGAGTAACGCGAGTAATATTCATAGTTAACTGGCATTGTTGACAAATAACTAGTCCTGCCAGAGAGCGGGGGGCACTAGCTGTACGGGGTGGCAAACGACTATTTCGACGTAATAAACGATCTATTTGTGCTGCTTCTTCTCGGTTAATAATTGGTGCGTGGGTATTAGAAATTAAGTCATTATTCTGATACTTTAAATCTCCTCGATATACAGGATTGAGCAGCCAATTGCGACCAGTAGAAGGAGATATTTTTTTACCATATCGCTTTTCTAAATATCTAACTGCACCACGTAAAGAGCCAAATAATAAAAATCTTTCAAAAAAATCTTTAACTACTGGAGCAGTACTTTTGTCAATAATATATTTATCCTGACCACGACGATATCCGTAGGGAGCTTTTCCTGGTGGGGGAAGGATTTTTAAACGATTACGAGCATGACCTTGCTTGAGTCGGGTACGTTGCTTATTTGCTTGTATTTGTGCTAATAATTTGCTTAAATTAACCTTAAGGTCGTCTTTACTAACATTCTCCCATATAACAGAACTATAGTCTTGTTCTATAGTGATAATTTTAATTCCTAAAGACTCTAATTGTGTAAGGCGATCGCTAATAACACTAATATTTTCTCCTAATTCTTCTAACCGACGAATCAACAAATAATCAGGCTTTTCAAGTTGGCAGTCTGCAATCAACTGTTTCAACTGTTGATGTTCACCTAAATCTTGATAAATCTGGTCTATTTCTAAACCCCATATTTCTTTGTTAGGTGCTACTTCTAACAGAGGATCACTATAGATGTAGGCAATAATTTTCATATTTTAGTATTTATTATTATTTGTTACCTAACAATGTAAAATAGATTGCATTTTACAAGTTTATGTTGTGTATTCAGCCAATATTATTTAAAGTAAAAATTAAATTTATCTGATTTTTCTCATTTACTGCTAAATTTTCTTTGGGGAGTAAGGACTTGAAACTAATGGAATTACATCAAAGGGCATGGTTAGAAAAAAGAAGTTTTGTTCTATTACCTAACAAGCTAAAACTTTATCTTAAAGATACAGAAGGAGAGTATGAAAATTATATCTCTTATGAAAATCTCAAAAGCGAGGCGCAAATACGCTGTCGAAAAAATTCTAAATTACTTTTTGTCACAATCGCGGCAATTAGCTTTGCTATTTGCATTTTGCTACAAGGTTTATTAATAAATCAAGGATTTAATTATGCTATTGTTGTTTTGCTGACAATTGCGGCTATATTTGCAACCCTATATCAAGTTAAGAAACAAAACTACGTTATAGTGGAAACTTTTGATCGTAAAAAAGTTATCTTCTTAAGAGATAAACCTAATCGCCAAGCCCTAGAAAAATTTTTAAACCAACTTTGGCGACACCGCAAAAAATATCTAAGAGAAAAATACTTTTACATCAATCATAATCACGATTTAAAGCAGCAAACAGAAAGACTTAGATGGTTATTAGAACAAAATATTATTACCAAAGCTGAATTTAAATCTGCTCAAGAAGACTGGATTATTGATAAAACCTATCAATCTTAAAAAGAATAAACAACTGCAAACAAACAATGAAAGTTACAATTATTGGCTGTGGATATGTTGGTAGTGCAGTAGCTCGTTTATGGCACGAAGCAGGGAATCAAGTTACAGTAACTACAACTACTCCAGATAAAAAACCTCAATTAAAAGCGATCGCTTCTGAAGTCGCTTTATTAACAGGAAATAATATTACAGATTTAAAACAGGTAGTAGCAGATCGTGATGTGGTGCTACTCAGCGTAGGGGCAAAACAACGCAACCCAGAAACTTACCGCCAAACATATTTACAAACAGCCCAAAATGTTGTTGCTGCTATTCGTGCAACCTCTGGGGTACAACAGCTTATTTATACTAGTAGTTATGGCATTCTAGGTAATAAAAACGGTGACATAATTGACGAAACCACCTCAGTTAACCCCGTCAATGAAGGTGGCGAAATTATGTATCAGACTGAGCAGGTTTTATTATCAGTACCCAAGACAGAGTTTAAAACCTGTGTTTTTCGCTTATCAGGGATTTATGGCAAAGGAAGAGAATTAATTAAAATATTTAAGAGTAGATCGGGGACAACACAACCAGGAACAGGAGAAGACTATACAAATTGGGTTCATTTAAATGATATTGTGCGGGCGATCGATTTTGCGCGCAAAAAACAGCTACAGGGGATTTACAATTTAACTAGCGATGAAGTTTTAACTACTAAAGAGTTTTTCCAAAATTTATTTCAAGCTCATAACCTACCCCTAATTAATTGGGATAGCCAGAAGCCTTCGACTCGCCCTTATAATATGAAACTCTCTAACCAAAAATTAAAGGATACTGGATTCAAACTAACCCATACCCAGATTGAGTTTAAGTAAATTGATAATCAATTATTAACTTTAAAGTCTTAATATGCCAGATTAAAGTGAAACTGGTTCATAAATAAAAGCTAATAGCTAATAGCTAACAGCTGTCAAATAATTTACATAACTCACGTTAATTTAGTATGTCCTTAAAAACTCCTAATATTCTGGCATTAGACTTTGATGGTGTAATTTGTGATGGCTTGATTGAGTATTTTGCCACTACTAAAAGAGCTTATCAACAAATATGGCAAGCAAATCAAATTGACGACAGCCTGGCACCAGTTTTTTATCGCTTACGCCCTGTTATAGAGACTGGCTGGGAAATGCCCATATTGCTACGGGCATTATTGTTAGGAATTACCGAAGCAGAAATCTTGAATGACTGGAATGAGATCGCTCTACAAATAGTAGAGTTAGAAGGGTTAGATAAATCTTCGGTGGTACAAAAATTAGATGGAGTCAGAGATAATTGGATTAAAAATGACTTGGATCGATGGCTAGGGTTGCATTGTTTCTATCCCCATGTGATTGAGCGTTTGCAACAACTAATAAATTCTGCCGTTGAGTTATATATTGTTACTACTAAAGAAGGGCGCTTTGTTAAAAAATTACTCCAACAGCAGGGGCTTGATTTACCAGTGACTCAAATTGTTGGCAAAGAAAGTAAACGTCCTAAATATGAAACCTTGAGAATTATTAGAGATAAGCATCAAAAAACAGGAGAAGATATCAAGATTTTTTTTGTTGAAGATCGCCTTCCAGCTTTGCAACAGGTAGCTCAACAGCCAGATCTTGAGTTGGTTAAGTTATTTTTGGCAGACTGGGGTTATAATCTGGAGAGCGATCGCCATTTAGCCCAACAAGATCAACGGATACAGTTACTATCTCTAGCACAATTTAGCCAAGAATTTGTAGCCTGGGGATAAAAACTAATATCAGTTCTAGCCTATTATGGGGTTGGAATGATCTAGTTTAGCTATCCCACCGTTTTTAAAATCTACGCCCCGTCAATTTGCAATACTTACCAATAATCTATTCAGCAACACGAATAGATTATTGGTAAGCGCTCCGTAAGAGTACGCCGAATGTAACCGCCAATTTTTATGAACTGATTTACTCTTCTCCAAACAAATTGTTCTTATTGATCAGCGGCTAAAAGTAGCTATTAAGCTTATTGTATGGAGGATGGGAGAATAATTTTAACAATCCTTGCCATACGCCTAATTAAACGGTAGTTTACGACACTCATAATGAATTTTTTGTCAAGTATATTTAAGAAAAATCAAAATAACTGATAACTCAGATGAATCTGAATCCAATAAACGCTATGGGAGCGAATACCGTTTCTGACCCTTCCATTGTTTCATCATCTCCATTACCTTTGCCTGGTAACGAAAGTGAATACAATTCAGATAACACCTCACTAGTTACGGTGGCAGAGACAGTGGGGAAGATGCTTTTAGCTCTGGGAGTTAAACAAGCTTTTGGGGTATCTGGAGGTGCGATTGGACCGATTTGGGCTGCTTTAGAAGAAAGTCCCCTCGAAGTGTTTCATTTTCGTCATGAAGGAGGGGCTAGTTTTGCTGCAACTGAATCTTACTTGGCTAATGGTCTTCCCGTTGCCTTCTTTGCTACCACGGGTCCTGGTATTACTAACGCCTTGACAGGGCTTTTTGCTGCTAAATGGGATGGTGCAAAAGTTATTTTTCTCTCTGGAGCAACAACAGCAGGCAAGCGAGGGCGATGGGCCTGTCAAGAAACCAGCAGCTATGCTATGCCCGTGGAGGGAATTTTGACTTCAGGGAAGCTGTTCGATTACGCGACAACTCTCGAATCTAGTGCTCAATTACCGGAAATTGCTCGCCGACTGGCCATTGGTCTAGCCCAACCTGGTGGCTTCGTTGCTCATTTAAATATTCCGACAGCAGTTCAGATGGGTTTGATCAATAACTCTTTACCAAAGGTTAATTTCTCTAGCTCTCTAGTCACCATTAGCGAAGAAAGAGTCAGCGAATGTGCTTCTTTACTCTCAGAAGGTTCTTTTTGTATTTGGGTTGGTTTTGGTGCTAGGGAGGCAGCCGTTGAAATTCTCCAGTTGGCTGAGAGAATGGGGGCTGCGGTCATGTGTTCTCCACGGGGAAAAGGAATTTTTCCCGAAACTCATCCTCAATTTGTCGGCGTTACAGGCATTGGTGGTCATGACTCTGTTTTTTCTTATATGCGGGAACACCCTCCTTTACGTACATTAGTTTTAGGAACACGGCTGGGGGAGTTGACCTCTTTCTGGAATCCAATTCTGGTTCCCTCAAAAGGATTTATTCATGTGGATATCGACCCAGAAGTGCCAGGAGTTGCCTATCCATCAGCCGAAACTGTGGCTATTCAATCTGATGTTGGACTATTTCTCAAGGCATTGTTGAAACACTTTCCCGAATCTTCCTGCCTCTCAACTCCTCCTTCTCTACCTCGTCCTCAGCTAGAGAGAATCAATCCCACTTGGAGCGAGCCAGTCCGTCCAGAGGTACTTTTAGACACCATTCAAAAGGTCATTGTTGAAGGAAGTGATGCCTTAGTCATGGCTGAAGCAGGTAATACTATATCTTGGACAGTCAATCGCCTATTATTTATCCAGCCAGGTCGTTATCGAGTCAGCACTGGATGGGGGTCAATGGGGCATTTTACTACAGGGGTTATCGGTGCAGCTTTGGTAAAGAAAAGGAAAGCGGTAGCTCTAGTCGGAGATGGTGCCATGCTGATGAATAATGAGATTAGTACAGCCGTTAAATATCGAATTCCCGCCGTTTGGATTGTCTTCAACGATTCCAGTTACAATATGTGCCAACAGGGGATGGCTTTACAAGGTTTCAAAAAAGTAGATACTGAAATTCCGCCGACCAATTTTGTCCAAATTGCTTGTGGTTTAGGGGCTGATGGAATTCGAGTCGAAAGCGAAGCTGACCTAGAAGTAGCCTTAGAGACAGCAATGGCAGCAAATATCCCTTTTGTTGTTGATGTAGTTATCGATCACAACAGATTAGCTCCCATTGGAGGTCGTGTCAAGAGCTTGAGTTCCCAAGGGGCTGCCAAACCCAGTTCTTCTCTTTGGGAATAAAATGAAATTTTAACTATCCGTCAAATACAGCGGTCAGCTAACAGCGGTTAGTCATTGATGTCAAAACTGACTGCTTTTTTCTCAATGCTTAATAGTCATACTCGCTATAGATTAACTTAAAGATGAAATCATTTATGGAAATAAACAATAATAAAAAACTTGTTGAGGATACTTACAAAGCTTTTAGTCGTGGCGAGTTGCAATATATAGTCGATGTTTGTGCAGATGAGGTGTCCTGGAGTTATTATGGTTTTCCGAGACTCCCTTTTGTAGGAGATTTCCAGGGAAAAGCTGGCGTGAAGCATTTTTTCGAGTCGCTTCGTCATACGATAAAAACTCGGGACTACGAGTGGAATGAATTTGTTATCGATGGAGATCAGGCTGTTGTCTTAGGTTCGGGCAAAGTTGAAGTTAAGTCAACGGGTAAAGAGTTTGAACACAATTGGTGTCATGTGTACAATCTCAAAAACGGTAGAATAGTTACTTTTCGTGGCTTTACAAGTAACCCACATGGCATGGCATTTGCTTTCAATGTCCTTTAACCTAATAAAAGTTGAAGCTTAGGGAAGAGAAAGAAGCATCTCAAATCTTTCAAAAGACAAAATCATTTGCGAGAACAAAATTAATCTCAAGGTAGTCTATCAAAGAAGTTTTGGATAAGTTAACATATCATTCCCAATCCAAGGTGCGATCGCTCGATCGTACATCAAAAAACAGGAGAGGAGATGAAGATTTTTTTTGTTGAAGATCGCCATTTAGCCCTGCAACAAGTAGCTCAACAGCTCGACAGCCTGAGCTCAATTTGGTTGAGTTATTTTTGGCAGACTGGGGTTATAATCTGGAGAGCGATCGCCATTTAGCCCAACAAGATCAACAGATACAGTTACTATCCCTAGCACAATTTAGAGAAGAATTTGTAGCCTGGGGATAAAAACTAATAGTTAATTTAGTTAACTGCGATCCCTTAGCTGCGCGGTAGTGCAATCGCCGCCCCTTGTTCTTCCAAATTTTTTAAGCTTAATCTCGCTTGGTCTAAGTCATAGGGGAAAGGTTTGGCTATTGGTTGGTAATCTTTTTCATGGGGTTCATCATGACGCAATACAGCGTTAACTAGTAAACAATCTTGGTCATGAAGATTAATTGAACCATGTAAAACTCCTGGGGGAATAGTCGCAACTTGAGGAACTTTCTCGCTTAGAGGAATGTATTGATATCGTCGATTGTATAAAATTACCAACACGAAACTTCCTTTAACTACCAATAGTTGATCCGTCTGATGTTTATGAACAAAGAGATCGTCAATAGTGCTGGCTGGTACTTTAACCAACATAGTTTCATCACTAGATTGAGGTGTATAAAATTCCGCCATTCCTCCTTGAATAGATTGAAGAGGATGAAGAGTTATACCTTGAATTAGTCCCATGATTTTTCGCAGTTATATTTTAGGAAAGATTAATAATCAAGAAGCTATTCGTCTGTTATTGTAAACAAAGGTAACGAATACTGTTCATTATGACAAAAAAATCTTGACAAAAAAACCAATTTAGTATCTAAATACACAAAAAACGAAATTTATTTAAGCAACGGTAACAAGACACACACTTATTCACTGCTTTAGATCTTTAAACAGGGAAACACTACTACAAAACTGGTATACATATATACAGCAAATACCGTATCTATCACGCAGAATTAAATAACTAGTGAGGATGTCTTTCCACACCTCGATAAAAATTTTATGCAACCCAAAATAATTGTTTGCGGCTTAGGGCGTACTGGGTCAAAAATCTATAGTTTACTAAAACAACAAGGGGCGAAGGTAGTGGGAATTAACCACTGTCCCTTAAATAGACCTGCAAGCGAACAAATTATTATAGGCGATCCGCGATCTAATGCCACTTTGATTCAAGCTGGAATTAGACAAGCTAAAACCCTAGTTTTGGTTAATGATGATGATGCTCTTAATTTAGCAATTTTAACTCAAGCTAGAGTACTTAATCCTCGGATTCGGATTATCAACCGCTTACTCAACCACACTTTAGGCGAACGTCTAGACCTTACCTTACCCGATCACTTTACCATGAGTGTTGCGGCTCTTTCTGCACCACTTTTTACTTTTGCAGCTTTGGGCAACCAAGCAATTGGACAACTACAACTATTTAATCGTACTTGGCCGATACAAGAAGAAGTTATTGATTCTGCCCATCCCTGGTTAGGGATGAGTCTTCAAGAATTATGGGACGATCCCAACCGAATGTTGATTTATTATCTGCCAGCCCAAGGGGAAATCGATCTGGTTTCGGCAATTAAACAAGGTGCTTGTTTGCAAACAGGAGACTGTCTGATTATAGGAACTAAACCGAAAGTTCTTACTAAGCGTCGTTCTTGGCGACAGAAATTACTCAAGGCGATTTATAATCTTCCTCGTTACCAATATTATGCTCGACCTGTAACTTTGGTTAGCTTAGCTTTATTAGGAGTAATTTTTCTGACAACTCTCATCTATGTCAGTGTTAATTTCCAAACTTCGATCGCCGATGCACTTTATTTTTCTGTCGGCATGATTACTGGTGCAGGAGGGAAAGAGGAAGTAGCTGAAAGAGGTGCAGATCACATTAAGATTTTTACGGCTGTGATGATGATTGTAGGTGCAGGAGTCATCGGTATTTGTTATGCACTAATCAATGACTTTGTTTTGGGGAGTCGTTTTAGACAGACAATAGATGCGGCTAAAATACCAAGACATAATCATCATATAGTTTGTGGCTTAGGGGGTGTTGGAATCCAAATTGCTCGTCAATTGCATTCTCAAGGGCATGAGGTGGTAGTAATAGAATCTGATCCTAATAATCGTTTTCTGCACTCTGCCCGTTCTCGGGGCATTCCCATTATTATCGAAGATGCTAGTATGTCTTCGACTCTCAAAGCGGTTAATATTAAACGAGCCGAAAGTTTAATTGCTGTCACTAGTCAAGATACAACTAATCTAGAGATCGCTCTGACAGCAAAAGCTTTGAAACCCCATTTAAAAACCATAGTTCGCAGTGGCGATCCCCAATTTGCTCATTCAATGCAAGAAGTATTTGAGTTTGATTGTGTTTTGTCTCCTGTGGAGTTGGCAACACATTCCTTTGTTGCAGCAGCCTTGGGTGGTCGAATTTTGGGTAATGGTATGACTCAAGATTTACTTTGGGTAGCCTTAGGAACTATGATTACGCCCAAACATCCCTTTTGCGATCGCACTGTCCAAGAAGCAGCGATCAAAGCCGATTTTGTTCCTTTATACCTAGAGAGGAAAAGTCAAACCCTACACGGCTGGCAGTTATTAGAAACCCTTCTTCAGCCCCGAGATGTTTTATATTTAACCATGCCCGCTAGTGGGTTAGAACAATTGTGGCGCACTCCTACTCCCAATGATTTGATTCTCGATCGCCTGGAGGATAGTTTTACAACTTAGTTTCGCTCTCTAACTCATAATGTATTTATAATGTAATATAAATAGATAATATGAGATCAGTCTGATGTCATACTCCATTTTCGAGAAAAATTGACTACTATGACTGATAGGGTAACTTGTCACTGATTTGGAGTTGTAAATCATGATTGTGGTAATGAAAGTTGGTTCTCCACAGACAGAAATTCAGAGAATAGAGACAGAATTACAAGAGTGGGGACTGACACCAGAAAAGATTATCGGTAAACACAAGATTGTCATAGGTTTAGTCGGTGATACAGCATCCCTCGATCCTTTACAAATAAAAGAAATTAGCCCCTGGATTGAAAGCGTATTAAGAGTAGAAAAGCCCTATAAACGAACTAGTCTGGAATTTCGTCATGGGGAGCATAGTAACGTAGTTGTAGCTACTCCCAGTGGAGATATTACCTTTGGACAAAATCAGCCTGTAGTCGTCATTGCAGGGCCTTGTTCAGTAGAAAATGAAACGATGATCGTCGAAACAGCTAAAGCGGTTAAGGCTGCTGGAGCAAGTTTCTTGCGGGGTGGTGCTTACAAACCTCGTACTTCGCCTTATTCTTTTCAAGGTCATGGAGAAAGTGCTTTAGAATTATTGGCGGCTGCCAGAGATGCTAGCGGTTTAGGGATTATTACCGAGGTTATGGATACTGCCGACCTTGACAAGGTAGCTGAGGTAGCTGATATTTTGCAAGTAGGGGCGAGAAATATGCAAAATTTCCCCTTGCTTAAGAAAGTTGGCGCACAAGACAAACCTGTCTTCTTGAAGCGTGGTATGTCGGCAACTATAGATGAGTGGTTAATGGCGGCCGAGTATATTTTAGCTGCGGGTAATTCTAACGTGATCTTGTGTGAGCGTGGGATTCGTACCTTTGACCGTAAATATGCTCGTAATACTTTAGATTTAGCAGTTTTACCTGTATTACGTTCTCTGACTCACTTACCGATCGCGATCGATCCCAGTCATGGCACAGGTATAGCTCAATATGTACCACCAATGGCTAAAGCAGCGATCGCCGCAGGGGCAGATTCTTTAATGATTGAAGTTCATCCTAACCCTGCCAAAGCTCTTTCTGATGGTCCTCAATCTTTAACTTTTGAAAGTTTTGAACGTTTAATGAGAGAATTAGGGGTAGTAGGTAAAGCCGTTGGGCGTTGGTCAGAATCTCCCGTAGCTGCAATTTAACTTGATTAAATTAATGTGCTTGATGTGAATGATGAGCGGGAGAAGTCAACAAAGCAGACAACAGACCTAGTTTTTACAACCCAATACCTAAACAGGTTATCATTCACATTAGCTCCATATTAATAACTATGAAGGAAAGTACACCAACTGAACCTGTTCCCAATTCCGATTCGACAACCGAATCTCAAGAAGATAACGTAACTCCCCTTAAATGTTTTTTCGCTTCAATTATCTCTGGGGGATTTACTTTCATTATTTATCAACTATTCAATTCTATTGTTCAAACTTACGCTGGTAAAACAATTACTGGGACAAACCCGATAGTTATTAATCTGACTTCTGCGGTTAGAACTTTGGTTATGGGAACTGTGGCAATGGCAACGGGCATCTTTGGATTAGCTGCTTTAGGCTTATTTTTGTTAGGTATTCAACTGACGATACAAAGTATTAAAAAAGTTTAGATTAGCTTTGCTAAATGAATAATAGCTAAGACTATTTTTATTCAGTCATTAGTAGTTGAAATTATCTAATATAAGAAATACTGAAAGTAAACTTTATTACTTAAAAATCTCATTCAATACGTATATAAAACTGAATGAGTCCTTATATAACTGAATTCAATATCTTTTTAAGCAAAGGCTATTAGCTATTTTTTATTGGCTAAATGAGTATAAATCTGCTTTTAATTAGGCTAATAGCTAACAGCTAACTACGAAGAGGTTTAACTAGAAAAGATTTTTTTAGGTTAAAACAGACGTGTCAGAGTTTGATGGCTGTAAACACTCAAAATGAACTAAAAAATGCCGTATAAAAAATAATTTATAGCGACAATATTGAGTTAAGTCATCAAATAAGAGCTATTGAGTATTTCTTAGACTCTATTTATTGTTATGTCTCTATCTGTTTTTCAATCTAAACCAAATTCCTCAACAAAGGGTAAAAAACCTTTTATATTTCGTATTTCATCCTATTGGCTAGCTTGTATTCCTTTAGTTGCCATAATTCTAATTACTTGGAATACTGCGGCTGTTGCTCAAGATGCAAAACTTCTTACCCCAGAAGATGTCCAGGGAGCATTAAATACAACTTGGGTTTTAGTTGCGGCAATTTTAGTAATTTTTATGAATGCTGGATTTGCCATGTTAGAAGGGGGATTTTGTCGTCGGAAAAACGTCGTCAATGTCCTAGCTAAAAACCTACTTGTATTTGCTTTAACAACCATCGCATTTTGGGCGATCGGCTTTTCCGTAATGTTTAGCGGTGTTGACAGTGGCTTTGCTGGTAACGAAGGTTTTTTTCTCAGTAGTTCTAATCCTGCTGTTTATGGACTAGAAAGATATCCCCAAGGATTACCTGTTGCTGTGTTCTTTCTGTATCAAGCAGCTTTTGCCGGTACAGCAGCCACAATTGTCTCGGGTGCAGTAGCCGAAAGAATTAGATTTGTTAGTTATGCAATTTTTAGTTTACTGTTAACAGCGATCGCCTATCCCATTGCAGGACACTGGATTGCTAGTCAAAGCGGCTGGTTAAATGTTCAAGGATTTCACGATTTTGCTGGCTCAACTATGGTTCATTCCGTAGGAGGTTGGGCGGCTTTAGTCGGTGCAATTCTTTTGGGTGCTAGGGAAGGAAGATATACTGATGATCGGGTTAATCCTATGCCTGGTCATAACATGAGTATGGCTACCTTAGGATGCTTTATTCTCTGGATTGGTTGGTTTGGTTTTAATGGTGGTTCAGAATTAGCTGCTAATGAAGCTGTACCGTATATTGTCCTTACTACTAACCTTGGTGGTGTGTCTGGTGCTTTGGCTGCAACTCTAACCACTTGGTTAAGAGACGATCAACCCGATCTATCGATGATTATTAATGGCACTCTAGCGGGTTTTGTCGGTATCACCGCAGGTACTTACGTTGTCGACTATTTTGGGGCAGTATTTATTGGCTTGGTTGCAGGAATAATGGTGGTTTTTGCTGTGGCTATTCTAGACAACTTGAAAATTGATGACCCTGTAGGAGCGATCGCTGTACATTTAGTTTGTGGTATTTGGGGAACTTTAGCCGTCGGGCTATTTGCCAATCCGAATAACTTATTACAAAGGGGAACAGAAAATGCTATTGCTGGACTTTTTTATAATGGGGGTGTAGGTCAACTGATATCTCAGATTATTGGTATTGCCGCAGTGGGAGCTTTTATGGTTATCTTTAGCATCGCGACTTGGCTATTAATTAAGCTAGTCTTCGGTTTAAGAGTACCTCTTAAAGCAGAAATAGATGGCTTAGATATCAGCGAACACGGCATGGAAGCTTATAACGGTTTTGTTGTCGAGTCCGATATGATCGGCACTAACCTTAACTCCAGTGATTCTTAAACTTTACTTATAAAGCTGTTAGCTGCCAAGAGCTAATAGCTTTTTGCTAAATATTCTTATTCATTGTTATTCTCAATAATCATCTTAAAATTTTTCGCATTCAGCTTGAGTTACTTCGTGGCGATAACGGAACATATCCGTTAGTCGGGCATCTACCCACCAGCCCAAGAGAAATTCTGCTAACCAACCGCCAGGTATTTCGTAGGCGATCGCATCTGTTAATCTAGTCTTACCATTTTCTGCCATAAATTCATGACGATGTACCCAAGACTCCATAGGGCCTTGGGTTTGTCGATCGACAAATAGACGGTGGGGCTGACATTCAATATGTTCGGCAATCCAGCGTACAGGAATTCCCGCTAAAGACAGCCGAAATTCACTAATTGCCCCAACTCCTAGACCTCCTTCACGGCGAATGATGGTTACGGGTTGCCAAGGAGGAGTTAAAAGATCGAGAATATCTGGTCGTTCATGAAACTGCCATACTGTCTCTACAGAAGCGTTAATTAAACTGGAATAGGTAAAATTTAGCATCAGCTGTTAGGCATTTAATTATTTCAGTCAAGACTAAACCAAAGATTTACTTGGTTCAGATGCCTCAGTAGACTCAGTTTCCTTCTCTAAGCTATCGATTACCTCTAACATCTCTCGTTCAAAACTAACTTGCGCTCGATTGGTTTTCGCCCCAAAATAAAAGCTATTATCCACTTCTAATGCCCAGATTTGAGAATGGGAAAAGTAGCTCATCACTACCCCAATCATCAGTAGAGCAAAACCTGTATAGACAATTGGTACACCAGGATCGGCTTTGATCTGTAAGCCAGTGCTACCAATAATATCCAGCAGTTTAATCTTAATGCCGTCAGCTTCGACACTTTGACCAATACGAATCGCGCTAGTTAGTTCTCCCTGTTGGTTATAAATCAAGGCTGTTCCCTGTAAGTCTTTAATCAGCATCGAAACACCAGAACTCATATCAGGTTTAGTAGGAATCCAGGTTCCCCAAATATTCCCTGCACTCAGAGTGTCTAACTTAGCTACTGGTATTTGAAAGATGGGGCTATTGTTTAACTGAACTTGAACAGCAGCAATACTCCAGTTAGTTTGATAGATGGTAACACCATCGTAGCGGAGAGGCTTGTTGACGTGGATAGTTTCTCTTTTTAATTCTTCAGCCATGCCGTTAGGCTTATCGCCAATTACGGAAAGATCGGAATAAAATTGATCGATATCCCCGCTATCTGTATAGTCAATCCAAAAGCGATTTACCTTAACTGACCAATCTGTTGGGATCTGGGAAGCAGATAAAGGGCCAGATTCAATAATATTTTGAATCTGAAAAGTATTCCCGCTAGCAACCATCTCCTGGGCAAAAAATCCTGTAAAGATGCCCCACATTCCTCCAGCTAAGACAACTAACATTCCAAGATGCACTACGATAGGGCCAACACGACCAATAATACCTTTACGGCCATAAAGAGCATTATCTTGTTGCCAGACTTTATAGTTTTGCTGTTCTAATAAAGGAACTAAAGATTTAATCGAACCCTGATTTAACTCAGCACTGAGGGCTAATTTCTCAAACTGCTTAGGTTTTTGATAATATTTCCATTTGCGGGCAGCTTTGAGGGCTGGCAATTGACGAGTAAAGGTACAGGCAGTCAAGCTAGTACCAAACAGAATTAATAACGACAAATACCACCAGGTACTATAGACATGATTTAGACCCCAGGCTATTATCACTTTCCAGGTCAAAAAGCCATATAGAGCAGGAGATTCGGGATAGTTTTGTTGATAAAAAGTGAGAGTTTCTGCCTGTTCGATTACTGTACCTGTAATACTAACTATAGCGATCGCTAGTAGTAAAATAATTGCTAACTTTAAGTTGGCGACAATGCCGACAAGACGACGCCAGATTGAGCTTGGTTTTAACAGGAAATTAGAAGCTGACATTTAATAAGTTTTGAGTTTTGAGTTTTGAGTTTTTAATTCTTTGTTTTTAATTAAAGTTGAATTGCAGGTAAACGAGTCAACAAAGAAAAGATACCAAACCCTAGCAATAAAGCTCCACTGACAGGATTGATCCAGCTAGACCAACGACGCAATTCTAAGATTTTTTTGATTGAGGCAGTAAAAGTACCTGCAATAACCAATGGTGTCACGTAACCGATCGCATAGGCAATTAATAATCCCCCACCCACTACTAAATCCTGGGTTGTGGCAACCCAAGTCAAAAGAGTAGCTAATACTGGAGTACTGCAAGGGGAAGCAATTAAACCAAAAGTCAAGCCTAATAAATAAGAACGTACTCCACGGGGTAAATCTTCGCCAATCCAATCCGTTGCACCCAAGGAAGGAAAACGCAACGGTAATATTTCTAATAGGTTTAATCCCATGGCGATCGCCACTAAACTCACGACAATCGGTAAACCTACGCCTATCTGTCCATAAACTTTGCCAATAGATGTGGCAACAATACCTAAGATAGCTAGGGTTGTCGCTAACCCCAAAGCAAACCAGCTAGACTGGGCTGCCGCCTGCAATCTTCCCTCAGATTCATAACCACCAATGTAGCCTACGGTAATGGGTAACATCGAAAGCATACAGGGAGTCAAACTAGTGACTAATCCTGCCAGAAAAATCACCCCCACACTAACCAAGCTCAGATGAGTTAATTGAGTGGAAACTACTCGATCGGCAAATCGTTCTAATAAAAATAATTGCGTTTGTAAAAATTCCAGCATTAAAAATTAGTTTTTGCAAAAAGCTTCTTCTTCTTGAATTCTATCAAAATACCTAATTCTCTATATATTGAAGTATATTTTGAAGTTGAAAAGACACTAACATTAGCGCAGATGTTATCAAAGTGAGAGAACTAGCTCAAGGAACAATAAGTCAATATGCTCAATAAAAAGACAATTTTCTTAGTTTTATTGGTGTTTATTCCCATTTCTATTGCCGCACATTTTTTGGAATGGGGAGAAACCGCCGTATTTATTACCGCAGCTTTGGGCATTGTGCCTTTAGCATCATATATGGGTACAGCCACAGAAGAAATTGCTGTAGTTACTGGCCCAAATATTGGCGGATTACTTAATGCTACCTTTGGTAATGCCACAGAATTAATTCTTGCTTTTATTGCTCTTAAGGCTGGTTTAGTTGGTGTAGTCAAAGCCACTATCACTGGCTCAATTGTCAGTAACTTGCTATTGGTAATGGGATTTTCAATGTTATTGGGGGGACTGCGTTTTAAAGAGCAACAATTTCAGCCTACTGTAGCACGCCTCAATGCATCTTCAATGAACCTCGCTGTGATTGCGCTTCTTCTACCTACTGCCGTTGAATATACATCTTCGGGTATTGAACAAACTACCTTACAAAATCTATCGGTAGCTGTTGCGGGAATTTTAATCTTGGTTTATATACTAACGTTACTATTTTCGATGAAAACTCATTCCTATCTTTGCGATGTGGGAGATGCGGAGAAAGAAGAGGAGGAACACGAAGTCAATTTAGGTTTCTGGGTGTTTATTTTGTTGGTGGTCACCCTCTCGGTTGCGGTAGAATCTGAGTTACTCGTAGATTCTTTAGAAGTTGCTACCGCTAATTTGGGCTTAAGTTCCTTGTTTACTGGGGTAATCTTGCTTCCTATTATTGGCAATGCAGCTGAACACGCTACGGCGGTTTCTGTGGCAATGAAAGATAAGATGGATCTTTCTGTATCTGTTGCTGTAGGCTCAAGTATGCAAATTGCTCTCTTCGTTGCTCCAGTGTTGGTGATTGCAGGATGGATAATTGGTCAGCCTATGGATCTCAATTTTAATCCTTTTGAATTAGTTACTGTTACTGTGGCAGTGTTAATTGCTAATTCTATTAGTTCTGATGGAGAATCTAATTGGTTAGAAGGTAGTTTGCTTTTAGCAACTTATGCCGTAGTGGCGATCGCCTTTTTCTTCCATCCTGTCGTTGAAGGCATGATTTAAACAATATTCATCAATATCTTAATTATCTATTGTATGGGGATGTGGCTTTAATTCAGATCCCCATATTTTATGTTCAGTTTTATAGAGCAGATAAAAATCACTGGTTCGCAAACAATTATAAATCCCTAAATCATAAAAATTTTACTAAACCTGAAACGTAAAAATAGTCACTTATTCCGTATTTTTACTTATTT
>JAAUYG010143744.1_pt1 | contig 24429 bp, 13 predicted proteins | sample 7278091 | NCBI WGS metagenome assembly JAAUYG01 (sample SAMN14350201, study PRJNA611818) | marine sediment metagenome | isolation source: surface marine sediment (0.6m) | place: French Polynesia: Moorea | collected 2018-08 | reverse complement strand
TGAGTTGTAGCAGATCTGTCTGGTATACATACATTTGCCTGCGGCTTATCACCACCTTAATCTGGAGGCCACAAAAGACAGTTTGTTGGCGGCGGGGTTTTCCGCTGTCCCAGCGGTCTTTCTTGTTAATATTTGCATTGGTATATGACAGCCTTGAATGGTCAGCTTTTGCCTTGGCACATGTATAGATAATGTGTTGATTAGCACATGTAGTTGAAATCAATTCATCAGTGATTGATAAAAGTGAGGAAGGCATCAACGTTATTGAGTACTTCTTTCATATTTTTTCAAAAAGCAATGATGTCTTTGTCTACAATTTATTTTGTAATCCAGTACCGGGTATTTTCTTGTCATCATTCTTTCATGGTAATAACATAATTCAAGGTAATGTCATAAGAAAGACTACCGATAAACATGATTTACAGCTTAGAACATGCTTATAGTTGAATCAATAATTTTGATAAAATTAATGAAGGTTACAGAAGCCATTCCATTCCACAATTTTTTTGTAACATCTTTGATTCGACATGATCCAGGACTGAAGATGCAGCCTTCTGCACGATAAGCAGACACCCAAACCTATTGGTATTGTAACTATTCCACCCAACCAAAGTCTTATAAGGTGTGCCCCCCACCCTTTTCCCCCATACTGATACATATGCACATATGTAGAACCAAATTTTTTCTGCCAGTAAAACTTGATTTGGGGTTCTGCTAGTTATCCACCTTCTAATGATATCTGTTTGCGACATCTGTAAACATGGACATTCACATTGTACAGACATTTAGGAGACAGACTGACAGGGAAGGTGATAAATCTGGACTGACGTCTGCATACTGTTGTTATGTACATAGGACCATGGGGACAAACGATGACAAGTGGACAGGGCTGATAAAGGAACAAGATATGTCATTGAGGACAAAAATGCCACCGATGGACGTTTTTGGCATGTATGGTTTCCACGCGACGAGAAGAGTGTTAAGTTTGTTGTCTGGTATGGAGGCGAGTGGGCAACACGCCACCTGTTACTGTTGTTGGCATCATCGGTTTGGTGTTAGGCCTGGCATTGTAAACCTGGCAGTACTGGTAGTCAATGCAAACTTTTATTATCATAAGGTTCCACTGATTTGGTTTATTTAGCTAGCAGCGGTCAAACCATGCAGTAGCTGAAAATCGGTTTGGGGCAAAAACATATTTTGTATCTGGTGCTAATGGAACATTGCAGATGGAATATTGCAGTCTTATATCAGTCTTTGAAACATACTGGCACCTGTGCTAAATATCAGATAGTACTGTATATCATACAAATGGATTCTTCAGAAACAACTGAGTTCTCCAAGTTCGTAAATGCGAAATCAAAGAGCCATGATGATGAATGTGACGATGAAACAGCATTGTCAGAAATGACAGAGAAAGTAACATTTTCTTATGGACAGAAAAAATCGAAGTCATCCAAAAATTTAGTGGGAAAGAACCACAACCACATTTGGAGTAATCTTAAAAGGTCATGGCCGAGTGGTGCTGAAAAAAGGTCAGAAAATGTCCAAACACGAATGTATAAGAAAAGAAACGAAGGACCCAAATTAGAATCTCCTTCAAAAGAATTGCCTGCTGCAATTACAGCTACAGACAACAGAGATATTTCGAACTTGAATGGTGGTGAAGCCTCCCTTCCTTCTGGTAAGAGCAAACATTTTATCACAATGCCTGGAAAAACAAAGTGTTTGAATTCAGATGAAAAGAAGAACATGCCAAAGAACGCAAGGGATGAGGCACTTGTCTCCCGAGAAGTGACTTTGCCCCTAAGTGGACAAGATGGTGATCCCATGGGGCCACCCACATTGCAGACTTTAATGAAGGCAGATGTCTTGCAGCGAGAAACTATAATTTCTTTGGAGGACCTGGAAAAACCATACGAAGATGGTCAGGACAATTCAGAAGTGGAAGACCCTATAGAGAAAAAAAGCTGGGCCTCACTGAGAGAGAGAATGCAGGCCCACGGAGCAGTGAGGCGCAGCAAAGGCGATAAGGTTTCGGAGAAGGCCTCGCCGGGCCGGACTAAATCACCAACTGTGACAGTCACCAAAGTGGCATCTTATTCTGATAGATGCAACAAAGACGGTGTTTTGCCAGATTCAAGAATACATGTATCGCCTCACCACAAGGGAGCTATAGAGCAGACGCCTGTGGGCTGTAAAAGCGTCCCTGCTCAGGGTGCATACGCCACCTCCACACTGACTGGACACACTGATATCGGGTCTCTGACGGATAGGGATTGCACTGTGGAAGTAAAAAAATTAGCTACAGTGGAGGCGTCATGCAACAGAACAAATTTAATTTCAGCCAAAAATGCAGCAGGTCTAGAGCTGACCCTATGTGCCTCCTTTCCAGAGCAATCTAATTCCGAGACTTCAGCGACTGGCTGCAGTCACTTTGAGGATGACGGCAGGAGTGCCGGGGATATTGGCGCAAGGTCAAACATTGAGACCGGGTATGTAAAAAGCGGCAGTAATCTAATTGTCAAAAGCACTGGCCCTGTAAGGACGCAGTCTGCAGACTCAGGTGAGAGCAAATCAGCTGTCAGCAAAGATGCCACCTCAGTAATATACGAGGATAATGCAGGCAGTATTGCTACATGTATAAGTGATGTGAAGAAAGGCATGACTACAGAAGTGACAGGTCTTACGTCTGATTGTGCAGACCGTGATGGCACAACGAGTGTTTGGGGAAGGTACGGGATAGACAATACCAGCAAAGATGCCGCGACGAAAAATGTTCGAGACGGGAACAAACAGAATAGCCTGACTTCACAGGATAATTCTTTATCAAACAACGTGCCAAAGGGTAAAAGGACAGCAAAAGTGAATGTTAAACAGAACAAAGCCTCAGGCAAAAAATCCGCTGCTATACTTCACACGGACTGCATCAGCTCTCTACCTTCACCGGGGACTCGCAAAAGTTGCTCAACACTTGTTGGACTCATCAACGAGAGCGACAAGTGTCATAGTGGTCTATCTCGGCAACCTGAAAGACTTCGTGGCACAGGTAATAACTTAGCAACCAGCAGCCGCGACATTGTGGTGGAAGCAGACGTACACAGCCAGCAGAAGATTCTGACTAGGTATGCATCACATGATTCTGGATTCGAACAGCTGACCCAGCAGTCCAACTGTACTGGTGTATCTGAACAGGATCACTCCAGTGCTTCTAATCCATATGCGGAACTTCCAAGTTGTGACAGACTCCCTGATATAACCTCCCCTTCTGACATCACTTCAGACCAAGATGACAAGAAAGCACCAAAGTTAAATGTAAGCGGCAAGGTTAAGAATATCATCCTGTGGCAAAGCTGTGGCTCTCTGGATAGCCCGGCATCAACAGCAGAAAACGATACTGATTTTACGCATTTCTCCCAGACACTGTATTGTGGGGGTTCAACACAGAATAACCAGCAGTCAAAAAAGCATGTACGTGTATCAAGGAGAGATGCAGACAAGTTAAACAACATGCAGTTTGTTGTCGCTCCAAGATCCAGATCACACCAAGACATCAGGTCACGCAGCAGAAAGAATCCGGAACCATATACCCACCAAGCACAACTGCAGGGTCATTCCAAATCTCATAATTCGGACAGTGAAGAGTCCATCTATGGAATACCAAAGGTGTCGAAGTTATATCGCAGGTCGAGATCCTCCCCTGGAATACGAGCTCCAGCAGACATCCAGAACAGCCAGAACACTTTGGCCGGACAATCTCAGAGTTATAATAGATCCAGTGACTTTGTGAAGTTGTTCACTGCCGTTGGAGGTCCGAGTGGATGGTCTTCAGGTGGAACTTTCTCCAGAGGTGGCTATCAGTGGCAAAACAGTGGAACATTATCACCTAACTATGGCGCAGGCAATACAAACCAAGCTGGTAAGACAAAATCTACCTAAAAACTTATTTTCAGTAGGGTATTTTGAATCTTAAATTAATCTCTGTTTGCTTCATTTAACACCAGTAACAATATATATGTACAAGACATGTACCTCCACCTCTAGACTTTAACACTTCCATCTATACTGCTGGTGATATCTGAGCCAATACTTACTACTATTCAGATATTGTACATGTATTTAGGCATTATAAAATTTGCAGCTCAACACAGCAGCCACTGGAACATACGCAAATGTACATGTATGCTATAGAGAGTGATAATTGGTAGAAGCAAAATACATGATGAATAATAGCAATAGACAGCATAGGCCAATGGAATGTAGGTCTGGCATTTACCAGTTAAAATGTAACAGAATGACCAGATTTATACAGGTATTGTTGCTAAATTTCAGTAACACTATACTTTCTACTGATACTGGTTTCAATATCTCATACAACAACAGAATATATATTCAGTGTACATGTACACAGTATGCATTTTAATATCCTTCATGTCTAAATATTTTCTTGCGTGGTTCACAAAAACTTATGATTCCCTTTAACAAACTAGCGTCATTATAAATTTATCCTTTTGTACATGTACACACGCATTAGATTCCTTGGTAAATTTCATGATGATGATGATGATGGTATCAAAGTTGAATGGCACATCAACACCAAAAGGGTCATACAGTGCCAAAACAGGTGATAATGATTGCAACGTTAAATTTCATGTCAGTTGCATTTGAAGCGACTATAAAATTTCGCCTTATAAATTATACATGCCATAAGCTACAAAATCTAAATGTATATCAAGAAGATCCGCATGTATATCAAGAAGATCAGTCTTAAAAAAAATGCACATCTACAATTGTTGTAACTCTACATTGATATCTTGATAAATACAAAATGTAATTAAACTTTTGCCCCAGTAATGTCTGTTACCTATACACGTACAGTATATATTGGTGTATGTCAGTAGTATGGGCCATTGATACCCATAGTTTACCCATTATCAATGTTTGAATACCATAAAGGTAATGAACAGACCTTTACATACAGCCAAGGATATGGGGATAGTAAAGTTTGCACTAGGATTAGTTCAACAGAGCAAGAGATTTACAAAACAAACAACATGTATGTGCCTCTGTGCATGCATGGCTTCTTGGTATCAGATAATCCCTTGTCCAACCAATCTCTTTGATCTTAATCATATACTCAGCTAGATCAAAGACATGGCATGCAATGTGTGAGAAATGTCTAAGAACAACGTGTGATCTTCCAAGATTGCTTATAAAAGCCATACTTACCCCTTCTGTTTTGTAAGATTAATGTAAAATTAACGTGGGATTAATGCAAAACATTTTCCCTCTTGTGCGATATCAATACATGCATGTTTGACACAATAGAACACTATGGTTGTATTATAACCAATATTAGTGACATATTTAGTCATATCCTTTAATGTTAAGAACAATGTTCCGAAAATAACTAAATCTTTCAATTTCACAGTATATGTTCAGAAACACATATTTAATTAATAAATAGTTCTATTCAATTAATGATAAAATAAATTGATCAATACATAGGGTTGTGAAGTAAGTCATCTCACCACAAGTATTTTTATTATGCATGAAATTTTAATAATCTTGCACACATTCATTTTTCACATACTTGTACATTAAATTATGTTAATTGTCTCCCTACATGAATATGTATGGTGCCAATTATTAAACATGGCTGTTTTCCTGAATGAGGCTGACCATCCAGCACACAGGGAGGAATACTTTGTTGTATTGTTTGACAGATAAGCTGGAGTTAATCCTGGCACAGTTTGTGTGTGATTGATATTCTAATTCCTGCATGAGCTGCTTTGGGTCACAAGGCATAAAGGGTCTTTGGGGTAAAGGTTCTAGACAGGAGGATTGCCCTAATAACATAGGGGTGAATGTGGGTGTTAAGCCAACACTGTATACAGCTGACGGGTGCCTGAAATGTTTTGACTTGTGGCAGGCAGTAGTACAGGAAGCAAACATGCTGAATCCTAAATATTCTTATTTCTGGGATTAGGCGCTGCCAAAATAAAACTGTATATAAGGAGCTTTATGGTATAAATGCAACATTAACTTTTGGTGCTTTTGAGAAACTACCCTTGATGTTTATAAAGATGCAACAAACCTAAATATGTTTATGCACGTTTTTCCATCCAATGTTTAAAATTCATATACTGCTGAAATGTATATTAACTTACAAACCTTCACTTGGTCAATCAATTCAATTAATTATAAAATAAATCAAAAATATATCAATCAATAACTAAATAGTGTTCTGAAGTAAGTCATCTAGCCACATAGTACTGGGAATTACATACCCATACATGTACATGTACCTTAACATCCATTGTAAATTTCCACTAGCTAGGCCATATAAGGTCTGATATGTCAATCACCGGGTCATTAAAATGTCACAGAACAGAGAAAGTGACAATTAAGACAATGTCAACAATACGTGTAGCCCAGAGATGGTGCTAAATGCCTCATGCCAGCAATTGCACTGTCGTTTAGTTAAATGTCCATGGAAACGATGTTTATAGGTTATGTAACACAAATGTCTCTCTAGATTCAGATTCAGCTGAGGTGCATGGCATCATAAAATTTTATATACATGCATGTACCTGTTGGTTGAGTACGATGGTGGCAGCATACTGAAAATGTGTGAGATGACCAAGCTGGCATCTGTATTAAGAGCTAAAATTGTTAACCCATGCAGATCTCAATGCTGTTCGGATTACTTGAAACGAAAAATGTGTTTTTGCATATACATGTACAGGAAATCAAGTTCTACCAATTGCACAATTTCATAAAGAACTTAATTAATTCCATGCAGGAAATTCAATATTGCTTGAAGTGGAGCACCTTTAATATCACTTTGGGGTGATCTGGGACCTCTTTCTCACGTGTTTGTCTGGGTGGAAAAACCACGCAGGGAACACCATATGCTCAGATGTGCCTGGGGGAGTGAGGGACAATACTTCTTGTCTTTTCAATGCTAAATGGATGGCAGGTGGTTTGAAAGTCCTCTCCTCGCTGCACAATTGTTTTGTTTAAAGAGAAAGAAAAAGCCAGCACTTAAAACAGAAATAATTTTATGCACTTCAAGGGTAGCATACATGTATTTAATTTCCAAAAGTGGCTTCAGCTATTGGCTATTTGATGCACGTAGTATTGAACATTACATTTATCGTACATGCATTTGTTTGAAACATGAATTTTGACTTGAAAGAATAATTGTTGCATCTTACATGTCAATAATCCTGCATTTCAGCTTCATATCTGCTTTGCAATATATCTTGTTGGTACATGTACTTCATATAATCTTTCCAGTGTACACCAGTCAACCATTGTAAATAGTCAAGCTTTATGCTTTTTAAATTTATGATAGTTTATGCCCCCTGAATGCCCCACAGGTGTAAATGGTATTATGTCTGATGTAAAGCAGGTGTGTAAAATACTATATATAATTGACAATACATGGCCTTGCAGTTTAAAAAGTAGTACCAGTATATATTTACATAAAGATTAAATTACCTGGCATAAAGTAAGCTGCATTAAAAAAACCCTGAGGCAGGCCAGTGATTGGTGAAACCTCAGGAAGAGCTAAAAATCGTCTCAGCAACTTCAGTGTTATTTTTAACATGAATGAAACCCAAAACATTAACATGCATATATTCTACAACCTCATGTAACAGAATACTGATGTTATGACATCGGCCATAACATTAGCTACAGTCAGGGAGAGTCATCTTTCATGTTTCCTGTGTCTGGAGTTTCATTAGAGGACCAGCATCCTGCTTCCTGTTTGCAAAAGGTCCATAGGGGAAGTTCATTATGGGAATTAAAGTAGAAGAGCTACTGGGGCTATTCTAAAGGTCCTTATAATGTAAGACTTGGATGGGCAAAATGCTAATAAGAAATAGCAAGAACCAGTATGATGGCACAATTGCTTCTGCAAATTACACTTCTGGAACTGTTTTCTTTTTTTTTTTTTTTTTAGATTTTCAACCATATAGAGTTATACTCTAGTCATACAGAAATACTTTAGTATTTTTCTACATTCAAAATTAATTTATAGGAAAAATAGTATGCATTGGGAAACTGATCAGGGTACTGATCAACCCATATAAAAAAGGTATAAATATAAATTCTTTATATTTAAAAAAAAATATATTATATTAGTCTGTCCGGAAAACGTTCTCACCACTGAACTTTTTAAGGCCATGTTGATTGGTTGTATATACAGAAGATATCAGTGATTGCCAGATGTATTGCCCCTGATACAACTTTATCTATACTTATGATAATTTCATGCTTGATTTAGCATTTTATATTCAAGCTCTGTTAAGTACGGACTCAATACTTCCGTCTTCATCTCTAAAAATACACGAGATGACACATGAGATAACTGTACAACTGCTGTAGGGACATTCCTTTAGGGCTGGTGTCCCAACTATTACCTGCAATCAAGGCACCCATTGGGTTTATTCACACAAACCCACAACTATGAACAGGTTCTTTCAGGTGCTAATGGCATAGGGAAGGGGGGAGGAACAGTGAAAAGCCAAGTACGAGAGAGAGAGAGAGAGCGAGGTTAGTAGGAAGGCCGGGCTTGAATGGCAGGAGTGCACACACGCCGGCCGGCCCCTATGAAGCCAATTACAAATGCAGCTGCCTGGGCCCCCACAGGTATGCACGACTGGCTGAGGCGGTCAGTTTGAATTTTAATTCTGCACGGCTAGGGTTACCAGCTACCGACTGGGACAAACCGACTTGTGTCTGCAACAAAAAACGTGAATGAAAAACCAAGACTACTGTGGTGGATTTCTCTATGGAAGGAACTATGACATGATCACATGGAGATGGATTACAGTATAAGGAGTCATAGGATGTTGGTGATATGATATTGAACCAATTAGCAAACATTGCGGACTGCTGTGCAGCTCAATGTCTCATTCTGTACAGTACAGCTTGTACAAGCAGCGTGTGATTGGAATGCAGTGGCAACCACGAGTTTGATGGACTATATGCATATTTGAAGTACATCACTCACATTGATTTGCCTTCCGAGCTACTGAGATAAAATAAGAAAATATTCACAGGTAGAGTATATAAGGTAGGATAAGGGTGCTAGATATTTCCGTATTTTTGACAGCCTTGATTTTAATAGGACATTTAAATGCCCACAGCAAGGAGCCATTTAAACATACATACTATATGGATAGAACCATATGGATATCCTCTTCGGTGTTGTAGGTCGTAGACCTCGTACCTGTTCCATTTATCTTCCATGAGGCAAACCATTTAATACATCATGTGGAATGTGCTTGAGCTTCTTCCAATTTTCTTGACAGGAGTAATGTGTATGTATTATGATGATATGAATAGCCTATGTACAGATGAAGTAAGCCTGGGGCATACATGTTATTAAAATCTTTCTAATTTTTACCAATTTTGAGCATACTAGTAATTACTTAAATTATTGCAATAATAGGACAACCCTAGGTGGGGTATATGATCACTAGTATAACAAATAAAAAATCTGACTTTTCAAATTTTGTGTTCCTAGCGCTTATAACTCTTCCATGTAATGAAGGGCGCAACAAAAAGTAGCTTCTATCTTACACAGATATGGTTCTATTACTGAAGATATGGTAATCTTGACTTCAACTTAGCATAAGTCTTGCCAAAGGCTGAGTGCTATAATCACACTGTCTGGGTGGCGATTACTGTTGAAACCATAAATTGTTCTTTGTTGTAACAAATGAGTGGCTTCGGTCAGAGCTTTATTTCCATATGAACACTGCCTTTGAATTGAGAAGATAAGCCCTTTATCTTATCCTGGGTGGAAGCTAGCCTACTAGTAGGTAGTAAGCCCCAGCCAGAAGATATATATAATAGAGACGGATACTCTGTCTAGGTGGAAGCGATCGTGCAATAAATTGTATTGGAGATAAGTTCTGCAGTTAGTGACTTCTTTTATTTATAAAGTAGCTAAAAAAGATAGGCTTTTTTAAACTTAAAACATGTAGAAAGAACAAGTTACATAACATTCTAATATTAACTTTCTTACTTTGATGCATGAAAGCCATGTAAAGGGTTCATTTTATACTGAAATATCTCCCTTTTGTTTTTGCGACAAAAGCTGCGGATGTAGCCATAGGAGAATTATATTCACCTTCCAAGGACGCACATCAAAATTGAAGGAACATCATCAGGAACATGGCTGTGAGCTAAGGAGTTCTCCTGCTCCATAAGTGAACACTGAGTAATAGAGTGGAAAAAACAACCAACATGATTTTCTGCAGAAGCCAATGAAGACTGACTTTTTCTAGGTGTATAATATGCCAGACAGCAGGCAAGGAGAAGATAGAGAAGTGTAACTTCAAGTGATTGACTTGTGCCACATCTATTTGTGGAGGTTATCTCTAAGGGGTCTTGAGGGGCAAAGCTCTCAATACCAGGCAAGCTGAAACCCGAAAACAAGAGGCTAAGAAAGGATTGCCTGCTGCACACTGATGAAGTTCTATGTTTGAGGTCATCATTTATTCCTGTCCCAAAAAACAACACAGGTGACCCGAAGGTTCTTAACAGATCGGCCATATGTCAACACTTTACAAGGCGTGTGTGCATCATTGCTGTCCATCTTCTGTGTTTGTACGCCAGTGACACCTGTTGAGACGCAGCGAAAGAAACAGTTGACATGTCACCAGGGTGAACGGATGTCAGTTGTCACAGGTGGTGGGCACCTTGACCATTGACTATTGTCACCATCGAGATTGTTTGTGCATGGATGATTGCAAGATGATCAAGAGACAAAACTAGTTACATTGAGACACTGGATGGATAATATGGAAGCTAGGTCACATTATAATCGCTCACTGTCCAGTGTAGAGCTTCACCACCTATAGTTGCTGCTTGATGGATATTATCTTTTTAGGATAGCTATAAATTCTCTGTCCACTATGTGTTCAGGGATTGACAGATATCTATGTTGAAGAAATAGTATAGCCTAGTCATGACGGCACAGCAGTAAAATGGATAGAATGGAGATGCAGACTGAAGATGATCGTGGCCATTCCGATCTCTACGACTCGGATGATGGCCATTCGAGTGATTCTTCCATCGACTTGGATGACATTGTAGAGGGTTAGTACAACATACAAGCATTGTTACTTTTACTTTAAACATGTTAAAGCAAACATAGGTTGAAGCCATCTCCGGGCACTGAAAAATCTATGGATGATTATATGATTCTTATCTTTTGTAACACATATTTAATGTATATAAGGGGAAATTCTACATGTTTAAATTGGTATGAATGAGCATGCATGAATCCCAGGTTTATAAATTGTTGCATTCAACATGTTCAATGTGAAACAAAGGGAAGGGCTAGATGAGTTTGCACAATGTTTGAATTTAGCTGAGATAGTTACTGGTAATTTCTCCAGGACAGCTGCTGTTTGGTGACTTGGAGAGCCACTGAATTCTGTCTTATCAGTGAACCAGATCAGAAATTACAGTGGTAAAACAAAGGGTTCGCCTCACCTAGCTGCACACAAGGCAGGTGTGACTCCTACCTGAGCTAATATTTTATGATCTTTCATCAAGGCAGATTTGACATGAATAATCTCCATCTGCACTGCAGTAGTAGGAGCAGCTTTCATGGTTTTTGCCGCCTTTTCCTCCTCTCTTTATTACCGTTATCTGTTGAGGCAATCTCACAGAGTGTTTGGCAAGGCCATGTAAGATTTTGACTACCAGCAGCAGGAGGTGAATTGGCAGACGAATTTCAGATTATTGTTGGAGTAACGGGCTTGTTTTAATTGGTAACCACAGAGACCTTTAGAAAGGAGGTCTGAAAGGTGTTCTGTGGTCATTTTGAGAAATTTTGGAGCAAACTGGTATGCACAGTATGTGTTTTTGTGCAGATAGTGCCAGATACTAGTAACTAACTTTCATACCCCCCCCCAAAAAAAAAAAAAATTGAAAAAGACCAAACCAAACAGTAACCATTAAAAAATTAAATTGTATGCCGTTCTTGCAAGTATTGAAGGTGGATGTACCAGAAGAACAGAAGTGTAGTAAAGTATACAGCAATCAGGGTTTTCTAAAAGACTAAAACCTAAGCTATTTCTTTTTCCTCCAACATGAAAACAAAATTTACTCATGGCTACCTGTCCGCCTCCTCCCCTTTACAACTCTTTACATCCATCCAGTGGGACCACTGTCCTTCCTTCTACATGTTGTAGTCCCAAACAAACAGCAATGTTTTGATCACGTACAAGTGCTCCTGAGAGGCTAATACAGATATTGATAGGGTTACTGGATTTACAGTGACTTGGATTACCAACAAAATTGCCCCTGCCTCCCCTGTGATCTAGTATATCAGAGTACATATCAAAGCATGCAAACACGGGTATCCTTTGACACATGTTTGATGTTATGTCATAAATTTTTATGTCGGCTGATGCTAAATGGATATAGATATAAATTTCTGTACATCTTGTATATGAACGAACTACCCCATTCACTTTTGCATGACGTAATGAGGTATATACATGTGTGCACAGAATAAAGGCATCTAAATGCAGCAGACATATAGTCATTATAGCGAGTGTATATTAATTAATGTCAACAGTTGCATACAAGTACATAATAATATACCGGGTATTGCTAATGCTATCATTGGCATGGTCCATGAGTTGATATTAGCATACATGATTCTCAAAAATGACACAATTAATTACTAGACTCCTTTAAGAACCCTTAATTTGCATGAATCCAGATATTACACCGTATTGTGTATTCTTTTATAAGAGACCACTTCAACTTCAAGCATTCTTAAGGTTAAAGGATATGAACTCAAATTACATTTAATTGAAAAAGATGTGGTAAATATCCCCAAGTACCATTGAGTATGGCACACAGATGTTTTCATGAGATTTATGATTTTGATCAATATAAACATGATAAAGTTGGATTTTGTTCTATATGGTGAGTTGTCGTGGTTGTTGAACATTGTGTTCAATTAAACAGATTAATTTCCAATTACTATATGTTTTATTAGCAGAAGTTACCGGTAATGGATTAATTTCTTAATACATTGGGTGCATGAAGGTGTATTACAAATGTGTGGAAGGAGGGAAGGTAGGGGAGAGGTGGGGACAAATTCTAGATGGTGTATCAACAGTGATAAACTAGAAACTCCTAAAACGAGGAATCCTTATACTCTATATGTTGAAATAATTAATTTTCTTGCCCAAATGGATGCTTTAATTCAACCAAATATCATCCAGGAGGTCATCAAACACAGGGCACAAACTCCTCTGCTTCCATGGTGACGTTCAAGAGGTTTCAAAGCATCCACTTCAGTTTGAAAAGTTACAGAAGGCGATCTCCCATGCAGGAGAACTGAAAGGGTACTCTTATAGCCATTGTCAGGCACCCTCTTTTGTGTTTAGGGAAGCTTGGTCAGTTGCACCTTGGAGATAGCACAAGGGAAGGACATTCTAGATGCTGTTCCTTTCAGCAATATAACATCCTCATGAACACTAGGTGTTGGCTGTGGGTGTAGAAGAATAATATCATTATGCGATGGCCGAGTGCTGTTTGAGGCTGTTGCCCAATGGTGGAAATGTTCCAGAAAGGTGTCACTGCTGACTTGGTGTATACTAGTACCGGTAGGATAACTGCTGGAGGGGATACTTGACTTTGCCATCATCTGATAAAGATATGGTGATATCTGTTCAGTCAAATGAAGCCTGTTAAATACGTAATTTCCCACGGAAAGCATACGACTGTAGATTAAGGGTCTAATTTCAGCAAGTTGGGACACATATTTTATGCATAACTGCCTACACGAAAATGAAAATCAGTTGCCTAATCTGGAACTTGTACTGCATTCCAGCCAAATTAATTCTTGTCATCATATTACAGGTAGCTGCATACATGTTTATGCATCATATAAAACTGCACGAAAGAGGTCTTGATCAATATAGTTGCTAGTGTATCACGACTACATTGTAATTGTACAAAGTCTTTTGAAGAGCCACATAGTGGATAATATCAATTATGTGGCTGCATATATTGATTTTCACACATGGGACCATCACTCCGGAGCAAGTTATAACAAACTTTGTTGCACCCTCACACACCTGTATCCTGCTTGTCCAGCAGATGTTTTATTCGCTTGCTTGGCACCCAGTGGGCCTTGACAGGGTCACAGTCCGCCATACAGTGTCAACTGTATAGCGAAAGGTGGACAGCAATTGGGCGGGAGATTTGAAAAGCTGCAACAGCCAGCATGGTTGGATATGACTACTGGTTATGCATGTTGTGATTACTCTAGCGGAATCTTCATGGCTGCAGTGTTTCATGATGCCCTTCAGCCAAATTATTCTGTCCTTACTGAGTAGAGAGGTGTCCTGTTTTGTGAGAGGGAGAATTAAAGACATTCATAGTACCTAGTATTAGTACTTGCTGACATATAATTCTGTCCTTATTAGATAGGTGTCCTTTGGTGAGAGTGTTTTAGGAGAGGGACCACTGTATTTACATGTTTATTGTGCAGTTTTAAATAAACTTTTGTACTACTACATGCACTAGTATGTACATGATATAGTTAGATTGTTTTGAGAAAAAATTGTATGACATACAATGATGCCCAAACACAATCATGTTAAATGTTTATCATGTTTATAAAAGGTTTTTCTCTCTCTCTGGTTCCAGTGTCTATGGCTGCCAATGCCCAGTACATCCCTGGAGCATCATTAGCAGACAAACTTCGTCTTGCAGCCAGCAAGGGACAGGTGGATAAAGTACGGGATCTACTCACAGGGGGTGCCAACTTTGATCCAGACAGGGTAAGTAACAGTGGAAGGGAAGATACAATTAGTACTACCCTGCTCATGCTACTACTGTGTCTAAATGTTTGCATTCTAAATGTTCTAAAATAATTTCACATTTTCCTGATACATGTGATATAGGGTAATTTGTACTTTAAATATTCTTCCTGTTTTTTGTGCATGGTGTTGTGTATTTATATAACTGCAGGAAAGAAGTTTAGAAGTTTTAATCAATATAGTTGCTGGTATGCCTTGTTGCTTCAGGAGGGACGCACAGCGGTTCACTATGCAGCTTTGAACAACCACCCTGAGGTGGTACAACTTTTGGCGAACAACTCGGCCGATCTCAACAGCCAAGATAAGGTTGGGATATACCAATGATTTGTCCCATATCATGTAAATGGGAAACATAGTTGTCTAATGTCTGTATTCTCAGGATTATTGCATTTTACCCGTAAGCATTTAATATACCATAATCTGCACTGCAGAGTGGACAAGCTTTACTCTATTAGCATAATTTTGGAGTTGTGTTGGTTCTCTCTGAGAGTTTTGACTTGAGCTGCTCATAGAATTTAAAAAAAGCATGAAATCCGAGTGCAATTTTGAGGTAATTTGCCCTATCCTACTCAAATTGGAAATTGTTTTGCTTGTACTATAATGTCAGATATATTTCTTGGCACAAACACAAATATGCTACACTGTACGTTATGTATAGTATTATATATAATTGACCCATGTAATTTTCGTATCAGCTTGGCTACACTGCACTGCACCGGGCATCAGCCCAGGGTCATCTGGAGGCTATCCAGGTTCTCCTTGCCGAGCGATGCAACGCTGATCACAAGGACGAAGTGGTATGATATATGATCGCTAATATATATCATAGACTCATACAGCTTACTAGTATTAGGTTTGTTTAAAATATCAGCATGGAATTGTGGCTGAGAACATGTCGAGTTTCATACGATGTCTGTGGAAATGTGAAAACCCATAAAAAATAAATCCACGTCCGTGGAACATGTGGAAACCCATAAAGAGTAAGTCCATGTCAGTGAAATATGTTGCAATAAACCAAGGATTGAGCAGTGGAGTTTGGAACATGTAGTAATATTTGAGAATGTATGTACATGTAATTGTGACTGATAAACCCATGTATTCAGAGGTATATTTGGCTTGCGTTCTTGATATTTGCAACCCTTGACCTACCGGGTATATTTAGCTTTGTAAATTTTGTAATGGAGCATACCATGCATGTACTTTTACCAGTGTTTGGGTGCCAGATGAGACATTTTTTCTACAGGTGATACTGTCACCTGAGTATGAGTGTGTGGCGGTGTGGCATATTGCTTATAACTACGCTCACCTCAAGCTATTACTTTTGCATTCCTCCGGCAGGAGAATGTCCATATATTCAATTGAAATTTGGGCCACTCACTATCATATTCTTTGGTCTCTTATTTGCCCAAGGTGGAGCCTTTGTTCAAAACCATTAAAAGCAGCTGATTTTTCTAAATATAGGCTTTCTGAATGGGCTGAAATAATTGTTCACGAGTTTCACAGGTGACCAGGTATGAACTTACTACTTCATTTGTGATATGCAAGGTTAGATTATTGCTCATAGAATTTTTTTTTTGTTGTTTCTTTTTCTCCAGCACGGTAACTCAGCTCTTCATGAAGCTGCCTGGAATGGGTACAGCAGGACACTGGAGGTTCTGCTCAAACACAAAGCCAAACAGAACATTGTTAACAAGGTAAAAGTCACATAACATACATTGGAATTTCAGAATGAAGACCATGTGCAGGACTAAATATAAATTAGTCTTATTTATTTGTAAGGTGGTGCTACTTTGGAGACTAATACCCATACCATTGAAAATGTAGTTTAGGCTTTGCTATGAAGTGGTCTTAATTCTGAGGTGGTCTTAATAATATCTGAGATGGTCTTAATTCTGAGGTATGAATAATTCTGAGATTGAGCTGAAAGAGGTTCCACTGTATAGTCTGTGTAGCTATGGGGATTACTGGACTCTAGAATCACAATACAACAGAAAAATTCTTGAGGACCATTTCAATTAAGCTTACTTTTAGCAAGATAAAAATTGCAGCATTTCTGTTTATCAGAAATCGGGCCCTCTCAGAAACAATGCTATTTGCATTTCGTCAGTCGCATGGGTGTCATTGCATCCTCTTATTTACAAAGCTCTCTCTCTTGTGTTACAAAAGTTATTCAGAGGAACCAACCCAGTATATCCATCCGTTGCCGAATTTTGAAGGAGTTATTTAACTCTGTGTATAACATTAACTGACTTTCTGTTCACTGTGTTATCTTTATTCCATTAGGCTGGCTTTTCTGCGCTACATCTCGCTGCCCAGAATGGTCACAATCAGAGTGCCCGGGTTCTACTGTATGCTGGCTGCAGTCCGGATCTTCGCAATAACGTGAGTTAGTTGAGTCTAATGGGGGTGAGGAAGGTTGGGGAATTTTTACCTGAAATTTTATTGATGAGAAAACAACTAAAATATATTCTATATGTAATCTGACGAATGTTTAAGAGTGAAAAAATGTATATGCTGCACGACACTAGTGTGACAAAATCAACACTTGGTTCGTGCAAAATTTACATAGTGCATTAAAAGTAATAGAAATGGAAGGAGTTTTTTTTTGGGGGGGGGGGAGCTAGAAGGGTTTTTGGGAATGACACTGCTATTAAAATTCATCAAGAGTAAAATATGAGATCAAATTATCCCTTTTGCATGTTGCAGTATGGTGACACTGCCCTCCATACGGCAGCTCGTTATGGACATGCAGGAGTCACACGGATCTTGATCAGTGCACGGTGCAAGATCAGTGAAACGAACAAGGTAAGAATATATATATCAGTTTCATGTGATGCCACTGAACGCCCATTAAAAGAATAAATAAACCAAGACTGAACAGTGAATTATGGAAAATACATTAAGATTTGAAACTGGTGTTTAGCATTTTGAACAATAAACCCATATGTTTCAAGTTATGCTAGGGTTGCCTTTCATGGGACTTATTTTATTCAGACTGGGGAATATAATATTTCACAGCTGTTTTATCCAGCCTCTAACAGTGTCTGCCTGGACATGCCTTCTCATGTTTTTGGAACAAAGAAATACCACAATGACACCATAATATTTATGCCATATTTTTTTCATATTATTTCGCAGAATGGAGACACAGCATTGCACATTTCTGCTGCCCTCAAGAGGAGAAAGATTGCGAAACTCCTCGTGGAAGGAGGCATCAAAACAAGTCTCAAAAATAAGGTACTCAACATGCAACATGCTCAAAAATATAGTTATACACAGTGATGTGAGCATACTCTGAAGCACAAGTTATTAAAATTACGTGATATTTCCATCATTTAAGTTTTCAACTACATGTGTCATGATATATGTGCCATCAGTAAGTGATAGTATAAACTGATTATTGTATAGCTATATGTACCTTGATAGCTCTTCTGAGTACATATTGTAATGCTTTACTTCTGTATTATGATTTTCTCGCTTCTACGTTCCAGCAAAATGAGACTGCTATTGATGTTGCCAAGAGAAAGGAGTATGGTGAAATTGTCCTGACCATTCAGTCTCAACCAAAGGTACTAGTACTTACAGTGGTCCCTGTGATTTAAGACCCCTCTATTTAACAATTCCCTGCGTTTTAAGACCGGATATCAGTGACACCACTTGTATATTTTCAGTATACATATCCCTCTATTTTAAGACCACCTTCATTTTAAGACCATATTTTTCTGGCTGAATGGGCGGTCTTAAATCGCAGGGACCACTGTATTGAAGTCTTTATTTTCTCCGAGTCCACATACCCCGATGCAGGGGGTGGGGGTGCGGTTAAATTACAGAACTTCCCAAGCGTTGTATAATATACTAAATATTTAAAGCTCTGGTAGTATTCACTTTTCACAAAAGCCTCAGACATTTTGAGAACTGTCAAACCGAAGGATGTAATGAAGGACTTAATGTCACAGACTGGTGCATGTAACTTGGCTCCTAAAATACAGTGGTCCCTCTCTTAGTGGCCACTCTCAACAGAGGCCACCCTCTCTAATAAGGCCACAAATCTTTGGCACTACTACATGTACTAGCAATGTGTTTGCTTCTCCCTCTCACCTAAGACCGCCTCTCTAATGTGGCCACAATTTCTTGGCAAAGGTATATTAGAGAGGGACTACTGTGTAGAGAATTATGTCCTGGCATGCATATAGATATTGTAGCATCTGTATTTTAAATTTTCAGAAGAAGAAGCGGTCTCTGGGGCTCGGCAGGAAAGCAGATAAGAGCAGTCGTCTGGCTGTTAATGTACAAGATGAGGACAAGGAGAGGAAGGCGCTGCTAAAGAAAAAGCTGAAGGTTAGGGTTAGGGGCTTGTTATGCTAATGGTGTATAAGGAGGGGGGACACTATGTAGTATGCCAGTGGTATCCGTATAAATATTGCATGTTCATGGATATAAAATTTATACCGTATACATGGAGCTTTGAGACAAAAGTCAAATTTTTGGCATTGGTTAGCTTAAATTAGATTTTATACTTTGGTATAAATATAAGATTATATAAGTGCTCATAACCTATTGAAATCACATCCAGTGTCATAACCATGATTTTCAGGAATAAAATGTGTGGGACTGACAAAAATTCAATCAATATTTCAGGAGCTAGATGCCCCTAAGGAGGTGCCTTCTTCTGAAAATGATAAAAAAGAACACGGGATCCATCATTCCGAGGTTTCCTCCTCCGATTTCAACTCCCATATGCCGCCGGAGGAGCTTCTTAAAGGTTTTCGCCAACATGTCCTTCAGAAACAGAAAGGTCAAGGTCATTCTGACGACCAAGGTCATGGACACAGACATTCACAGGCAAGGGGGACGAGCACCTCGTCCAAGTCCAAAAAGCATGGCTTGCTGAGCGAATACGAGCCCAAGCCAGGAACAGCTTACTACAGGGATCTCGCTGGCAATATTAAACAGGTAAGAAAAGAAAAACATTTGGAATTCTACTCATTGCGAGTGTACCAAGTCATAAGGAATATTGGGGTGGGGGGGTGGGGGTATATAATGGGAAAAGAGGACTGAACCTGATTTTAATTGAAGTGGAACCTATATACATGTACATGTATGTTAAGATGTGGATATACGTAACAGAAGTGTACTCTGTATGCTACAAATTAAATGAACTTTACACTCTTTTATCAGTGTTTGCTGCAAAGTTAATGACAGCATTGTAGTGATAGTAGACTGTGTGGATATTATACCAAACCTTCAATTGCTGATATATCTTCAATAATAGATGGAATTCGTTTAAAAGCTATTCACCGAGTTTCTTTGTGGTTTGATTTCCAGGGTCCCATTGGTTACGCGCCGGTGTGCCAGTGCCAGCCGATGCTGAAAAAATTGGAGAAGAAGATGGAAGTGAGTCGCAACAACCTGTACGACCATATAGAGACCTCGCATCGCAACCTGGCTGGCAAAATTGACGACGTGAGCCGTCGTACGACACAGCAGGTATTCTCCATTGACAAGCTCACCAAGGAAAGGCTGGACACGGAGAAGCGCGAACGTGAGGACGTGATGAAACATCGCTTTGACAAAGATCAAGCCACACTGGAGAGACACTGTCGTCAGCGACATCACAACATGAAGCACGAGCTGGAAGTGTACGTGGATCGGCGAATGATGAAGGACGGTCATGGTCCATCGAACAGAGGATGGCCCGGGGAGGATCGGGATGATGGCTATAACGCACTGAATCTCCCGCAATATCACCAAGACGATATGCTCAACAAATCCTATCTGGATTATGTGCCGGGTGATGCCCCACTGCCCGGGAGGTTGTATAAATGTAAATCGGATGAATCTCTGTCGGTGCATTCCAGTCGCGCCAGCAAGAAACATTGGAAGATCCGAGCTCGTGCCAGGCAGGAGATGAATGATATGAACATGTATGGAGACAGGACCTGTCGGCGGGACCAACGGGAGAAATCGCGGTCGCAATCGCGAGAACCTCCCGCCGGTCAGATTACATCACAGCCGCATAGTGAGTATGGCCGGCAGCAGCCTGCTGCTCCATCTAGTGAGTGGCAGGAGAACTGCCGTGCACATTCTGGAAGGACTCCAGAAGGACAGGAGCAAGGTGGATACCGGGATTTTTCTGATCGATACCAGCAAAGATCCGGGCATCAACATAGCAGTGTGCCAGTTGCCCCCCAGACGTATGGATCCACCCGGGGGTTATCCCAGCTTCCCGGGCAGAAAGGCAATACCCACTGTGTTCAGGTGGACGTTCATCATTCCCAGCCCCAGACTGCCGGGGTCCCGGTGGTAGTGCATAGAAACAATGACCGTCCAGTACAAGCAGCTTCCAAACCGAGTCGTTACTCCGCCCATTTTGAACCCACATTGACCTCATTGGCCGAGCCAAGGACTAGTGGCCTGAACCCTCCACAGACTGGCAAACCGAATGCCAGCTGGGAGGGGAATCCCCGCATCTCTGCCAGCACGTCCATTCCCAATCTGGATACACCCCCCAGACCTGGATCAGTCCAAAATCCACGTGGCATTCCACATTCCCTATCCTACGACAGTGCTAACCCAGACCGTGCCTTGCCGGTGAGCCCCGCGGCTCCCCCGAACACTCCCGGTAACAACCAGTGGAACAGCACCGGTAGCAGCTCCCTGACACCGGCAAGTCAGGTCTCCAGTCCACTGTATCCATCTCCAGATTTCCCACAGCAAACACACATACGTACAGACTCAGGCAGCAACCCAGACTCCGGCTATGGTAGCCGGTTATATCGGCTGCCTAACGGTCGTGTGGTGGCCGGGAGCTCGTCCTCCTACCCCAGCAGCCATGACCCGAACAGTTCCGTAGCGACAACTGTGTCATCATTGACAGAAGTCTCCCCAGCAGGTTATCGTCACAACAACACAACAAATGTCAGTCTTCTGAACCAGTCCGACCCCACCGATTCTAGACTGCCAAACAACATGGCACCCCCTCACCAGAAAGGAGCTCCAGGGATGGCTGGTCGCTGGTATCCCCACAGCAACACCCAGGGTAAACCATCTCAGGATAGCCAGGATGCCTGGCCTGCCCAACGCCCGGCAGTCCGGGCAACAGAACTCAGTCGCAGCTCATCAGAACAGCAGTCCTACTACCAGCAACCCCGACCGGTCAGTGGAGCCGGTATGAACCAGTCGCGACCATCTATCCTGGGCAAGGCTACACAAGTCTGAAGCTGTTTGGCACTTGCTCAAAATATATCCACTGTGCTTCTGTTCTATGGGCATTTTAAAGTGACATAACATTTATAATCTGATCTGAAACAAGAAAGATATTTTATGGGGCAAACAATGTCATTTGTGGTTTATTTTATTGCACGCTGGGACCCACCAGGTTTGCTAATGTATTGTATACCCATATCTGTTTATTAAGCTTATATAGTAGCACATTCGGTGAGGCTATGCATATGCTTGTGATTTCAACAATTCTCGACAAATTTTTAGCTCTTCACGTAATTTTTCAGAAGTATATTGGCGCAATGGTGTTTCAAGCAGAATTTTATAAAACGGTCTCTAAATGTTCTAGTACATGTTGTGTACATGAACCTGTAATGTGCACATTGCAATTTCTAAGTATATATATGCATCCATGTGGCACATTGTATTTTTAAGTACAGGCGATACACCAGTAATTAGACTTTTAATATATATCTATATTATTTAATTATAAAGAGAAAAGAACATTCAAGTGTAAAGTGTGTGCATCACTTTGAGCAGGGTTCTTTTTAATCCTCCACTTAGGGCAATGCATGTGTTACCTATGTATATATAGAAGATACGAGCTATGTAGACTTTTACTCTGTAGTAATATCATGACTGTAGAAAACCTTGTACATGTTCACAGTAGTTTGAGCCCAAACTGCCAATAAAAGTATTGAGTCGACATCCATGTCAGTGAGAGAAGTTTTGCCTTTCTTGAAATACACTCCTCTAAGAATGCACCACCCATCACCTCCCCTTGGTCCAATGAAATATTTAAATTGTGGTTGCACTTTTGACGTAGTACTTGCTAGCAAAAATTAGGTCCAGTGGACCTTGACACTCAGCTTGTTGACAACAGCTACTAGTGTTGGGTTTTCACTGCACAACATATAGATATTCGGTATGCTCCAAAGACATGAAAGATATATCAATATATTGAAAACAGCCAGCAAGGTGGATGGCATCATTATGAGAAAAAACATGGAAGTTTTGACATATAGACTAAATGCATGTATTTTGTTCTACATTGCAAATTAACACAAATATTAAAATTTTAAAAAATGTGACTATACAGGTCAATTACATGTTTACAGTGTTGTATCAGTATAGATTTTCATACTGATAATTATGGATAGTTAGCCATTGAATGATAGATCGATAATACTGATCATATCGTTCACCACTAGCAGTCGCCTATCACCAGTACACACCTATGCACATTTACCAATGAAGAAACAGTTGCCAATGGCTCCCAATATTATGATGTCCAACTAAATTGCTCCATGGTCTTTTTATCCCAGTATAATATTTCGCAAGTGCACCAGCCATCAGCGGAAACCTATGTACAAAGGTTTGAAACTAGGAGGAAGTTTTTTCACTTGGAATTTTTCTCCCCATATTCCGATGGTCCTGTGTTAAGAATAAAATAAAGTGTTGTAAATTTTCTAATATTGAACAGAAAGTAAATAGCCTGTATTCTCTCGTGGTTACCAATTTCCTGATGAACAGTGATGAAATTTGACCAAAATCAGATGAAAACTGCTGACGCAGTATTTTGAATTTGTTCTTATATTATTCTGGTTGCATTTTGTTTGAAAACTGAGAGGAACATACCCCAGTAGCATTTGAAGATCCTGAAAAGTTTTGCAAGTGCACCGAATGACCCTAACTGATGACCCCCCTGTGCCTTGAGAAGTGCCATGCATAAATATGTAGTGCTGAAGACCCTGAGGGGTTAATTTTTCCCTGTTTCACGCTACAATCAACTGTTCCAGATATTGGGGATGTTAGAATTTCTCACTGACTCGAATGTTAACATTTTATTTTAAAGTTCTATTTTCTTAAACTTGGATAATAAGTAATAGCATGTATATTCTCCATTATAGTTAGTGATATCCTCATTAAGTTTGGCTGAAATCATATGAAGACTACAAGGAACATTTTGAAACTTTTTTCTATGTACATTCTTGTGAAAAATGCAAAGACCAAGTGTCATTCTTAGCTCTGCTTGACTATGTCAGCAGAGCTCTTGAAATCGAAATTTGTCCATTGTCTGTCTGTGTCACAATTATCTCTGAACCTAATGAATGGATTTCTTTCAAATTTTGGTTGTTGCTTCCCCTGGGCCATTTCCAAGGCAATTTTTTTATTTTTCGAACATTTTTAGCTCTGCTTTGTGCTACTGCACAGCAGAGCTACTGTCGTCACGCGGCCGTCCGTCGTCCGTCCGTCCGTCGTCCGTCCGTCCGTAAAACCCGTTTTCTCAGAACCCGTCATGCAGATTAATGCCAAATTTGGTGGAAAGGTTCCT
>JAAUYG010021164.1_pt1 | contig 24483 bp, 26 predicted proteins | sample 7278091 | NCBI WGS metagenome assembly JAAUYG01 (sample SAMN14350201, study PRJNA611818) | marine sediment metagenome | isolation source: surface marine sediment (0.6m) | place: French Polynesia: Moorea | collected 2018-08 | reverse complement strand
GTCAAAGCAACACAAATCAAGGAGCAATTTTCCGTTGTCGTACTGGCCACGTGTCTTGAGACTGCATGGTTTCGTGTATGTGGAAACCTCTGTATAAAAACCACATAACCAATTGACAGAATTTGGACCTTATATACGGGTAGGCATTATTTCAATAACATGGAAAATGTGACCCTGGGGACCTATAAAATGCGGTCCTTATAGGCAGGTGGTCCTTATGCAGGTGGTGATTGTATACAGGTGCTTTATAGGAGGTTACACTGTATTAGCAAGCATCCCCCCACCCCACTCCCTAAAAAAAGGTAAAAAAAGCACTGATGTTTTCTCCAAAGTTTTTCTTGTTCTCATTTCAGACGCCCAGGTCCCCAGCAACCCGGCATACCTCCTCGCATACCCGACAGACCACGCTAGCTGCACCGCTCTCTCACACACATATATAGGCATCTTTCGCGCAGACATTACAACAAAAAAAAAAATATATCAGGAGTGACGTCGGACAAGATCGACGAAGTGTGGTCACTTTCGCACAAAAACAAAAAGTGTGGTTCAGCGTTGGCTGCTCAACGTCTACTCCATTTTGCTGCAGAACCACCGTCGCAAAAAACCTATCCTGGTTGTTATGTTATGTTGTTGATTGTCATAGAAGCTGTTCTGTTTTGGTACCAGAAACGCTATGTATCGACACGTCAAATGTGCGTTATCTTCCAAGAAAAATGAAAAGCACCAGGTCTACTAGTATGTATTGCATACAAGGTGTGATATTTGTACAGAAGATAACGAGCCCCCAATCTTGCTAGAATGTGTGTAGTAGTCTCAAGTTAAGACCACCTCAGAGTTGGAGACCACCTGGTAAAGACCGTTGTGGTGCAACAACGCTTGGATGGGTCTTGATTTGATGGACGAGTCTGCTGTGAGTTGGTTTTATAGAGGTATGTGATACGGGTGATTGATTGAGGGTTCGATCCAATATCGCTATGATCTCCTGGTAGAAAATGCTACGCCTCTTCCTCTTCTTCTGCACTTCGCTGATACGTTGTATAAACGACAAACTTCCTGTGTGAAAAAAGAACATTAAATGAACCTATATAGTAAGAGTTTGTTACTCTGCTGGTAACTGTTATAGAAATTCGCATGCAAACCAAAGCTAATGGTACTTGAGACATATCTGTACACTAAATGGTAAATATAACTGAATACTTTATGGCACACAAGAAAAAAAAGATGGTAATTGGTGGGTGGGTGGGGGTGGGTTGATTTGTCAGTCTCTGCTCATCGGCATTTGGTGTTGAACTTTAATCAAAACTATATCATGGGTAGTCAGACATTTAGTTATGTATGGCTCTATATACAAGTATCAAGTCATTGCAGGTGGGTAGAAACAGTGAGTGCTAGCCGAGTCTGTGATCAGATTGTGCATCGTCAACTGGTCAGTTTAGATGTATGTATCTTTCACATTCTTGTATCTTAAGTTGCCATTAATGTCATAGCCTTGCTGTTTACTGTTGTAACTGGAAGGGAGCAATTTGGGGGGGGGGGGGAGGGAGGATAGAAGGGTTGCGGCTGGATTAGTAGTCCTACATACACGTTTGCCGTGAAAGTACATGTATTTCATCCGATTCCATCTATGTCACTTGTCGGGACACTGTTCTGTGACCTGCAATAAGTACGTGTAAACATTTGTACCATCGTTATCGTTATTGGAGACGCGTGTTTACCATGTAGATGATAAATAAACAGTATAGAACATGTATATCATAATATATATAATATACGTTAGTCAAACTGTCGACACCTGTGACCATGTGCCGTTAGCTGAAGCCGTGAGCCAATCTCATTATTATGTGTGTCTGGTTAATCGTGTTTTGATATTATACGGAAAACTAGCGCGTAATATGTACAAAAATAAGTGTAAATTATGGCAGTGTAGCTGCAGCGTAAAACGTCTGGATGTAAAGAATGTAGTTACTGCTACTACATGTACACACAATACATGCATGTACTCTGTGATCGGTGTTTTATAGCGATGCACCATAGAGTGTTTTTCCATCTTGGTATTATGTCACCAGCTTTGATACAAAACGTTTATGTCAAGGTGTGTTTAGTTGCAGAAAATTACATGTAAATATAATTATAGATACTTCTGAAATAGCCAGGATATTATAATAACTATTGTCTTTGGCATCCGGGTAAAGCACTTGTCCACCTTCATTAAAAAAATGTAGAAATATGAACTTAAGTCATGTCTTGCAAATTATCGTTGTATCTTGCTTGGCATCAATTTGTGATGCAAGATTTTTTTTTTTAGAGAAACAGGCCCCAGAGTTGTTGACAATATCTCCCAAGTCAGTATGTACAAACGCATTTTCCTGGAACTGATACACTAGATGTTTTGAGAAACAATCAAACACTTAAGCACCTATGCTGTACCCTTAAGTAAAAAAGACAAGGGAACAGAGTTCCCAGCCATCACCCCGAGGCTCTTGTCATGTGACCTCAATCATGTGACCTCATGAGGTCACGTGAACGTTGAGTGACGTTGGCTCTTGCAGTTCACCTGATTATGGCACTGAGATGCTTGCCAAAAGATTTGGGAACTATATCCTATTTTCAAAAAAGACGCTGTGGAGAATGATTCCTGGAGAATGATAAACCAATTCTGTTATGAATCCAGAGTCCAGGAAACTCTGCTGTAAATTAATTAATGTTTGCAAGGGATCTATTTGGGAAATTTCACATCAGTCTTTAAATCACACAATTAAATACCAGGGAGAGTAATTCACGTACCTGGAAAACTGACGCAAGGCCTGAGCTTAGCACAAATATTAATTCCTCTGAATGCAGTTTTGTCTCAAAATGCAAACATTAATCCCCACAAACATTAATGAATTTTCAGTATTCGGTAACCAAACATCAGTTTTTGCCAGTATTCAGTTTTCTTCGTCTAGGTTGATCGTCAGAAACGAAAAGCATTACGTGTGCTGTTGTAGATGTGTAGGGAGTCCTGTTAAACTCACTCGGTGTGATAGTTATATAAGTACAACTCTAAATAGTACTTTGTTAGTTTGAACTAAAGCGCAATCTGGCCTTGCACAATCAAGGCTCGGCCATTGCGATGCCCGAGAAAAAACACTCCGTTGTTATCATTATAATACTGGTAAAAACTTAGCATGAACTTCAGACGTGGGTAGCATGCCCGTCTCGTCGTTTTTACCAGAGAATTTCATGTTGTGTTTTTTTCTATACTCATGTTAAGTTTTTTTTTTTCCAAAGAAAAATGTTAAAAAGCAGACACGTTTAAAATGTATGTTGTTTATGTTGTTGATGCTGAGATGATAGATTTATCCATGCTATTGATGTTACGAAAGCTTTGTTTGGGTAGGCAGCTAGATAAAATTATCACAAGCACGCAATTTCAGAAGCTTTGAATCCCGTTTAAAAAAAAAAAAAAATAACAATTACTCAGTTCATATCAATAGTTCTGAAGCTTTTGGAGAAAATAGGGCCTGTTTTATGCAACAATGCTTTTGCATTAAGAAATACGTTTGTATTATTAAAAGGTTACTTGCTTCTGTATTACAATGCGCAAAACTATGTCCAGTTAATAAATCTAGCAAAATCAAAGCAGGGAAAAGAATGTGACCCATGATCATGATCGATAAATTTAAGCGAAAGTCTTAGATTTAAGAATTTCATGACACCAGCCAGGACAGGGTACGAGAAAAATATTTTATGTCCAGCAGAATACACATGACCATGCACGAACTGTCATTGAAGTCTCAGCTAAACGAAAACTGTAATTTAAAGGTCAAATATTTATAAAGGTAAATGAGGGATGCAGAACTGGCTCTTCGAGAGACATGTCAGAAATGTCAGTGGAATATTGTCAGTGGTAGGAATGCGCGGAATGGTGGTTAAAAGGAATGCCTGGTCAGTAAACACATTCTGTTCAGGAGTGGTCGCTTGTGAAGGTTCAGCTCATTCCACAATATATACAAATGTTTTGTGGCAAAAAGTCGCCAGCTGAATGCTAAATTATGCATGTATGACATACCAAACTACGTGATTGCTTTTGTTACCTTCTTGTTCACGGAGACCGCTTGTTTGCAACAAAAAAATTTTTTTGAGATAGAAATTTTCAAGAAGTGTGATATTCAGCTATTTCTCAGCTTAAAAGAAACTAAGATGTTTTGAGAAAGTTGTGCCCCAGGTTTTAATATTAATTCCTCACTTTCTGTGTTTCCAGCATCGTGAACCCGCAATCTGTTATGATTATTTTGGGCTGGATTTCTCGAAAATGCTCAGAAAAGTCTTGACTTTTGTCGTTAATCTGAGCAATTTGATTGGCTAAGAAAGCGACTTAAGTCCATACTCGGCCCAGTGTTTTCGAGAAAACCAGCTGTTGACCCCAAACCTGCAACTGTTCGTTCGCCCAGTTGTACGGGGAGGGTTTATTATTTCCTGTGTGTACCCCTAATAACCGTCGGACTGGTTCTGGCGGGAAAAACGCTTCATGTGAATAGGCCAATAAAACGATCATGTACATACACTGTCCAAACAACAGGACATTTGTGGCGTTTCTTTCTGGCATTGTCTTCACTAGACGGAACTTTTAGATGGGACATTTTACACCATCGGAAAAAGATTAATTCCTCCACAAATGAACATTCATCATCATGGCTAGAACACAAAACCAAACAAAATGTGTAATAAATAAGTTTTTATTGAAATCTGTTGAACTGGCCACTGGTCGAGGGGGGGAAGAAGTCGCCACATGCAGTTCTAATTATTTTCGACTACACGGCTGTAATAGTATATTTGTTTTTTTTTTTTTGGCATATGTACATAAACCAGAAATTATCAAAGCAGGGCAAAATTATGGTGGATCAAGTTCTCGACAAATATGTTAGTAATATATAAAGTTGCATACAATTCTGCTATGTTTTAAAGTACAGATGGGCACAATGCCTTCCTGAGGATGTACTATGTTTTTGGTAACACAAGGCGTCTTGTATATAAGTTTCGACCCACGCATTGAAATACGATACCACTTGATCTTTGATTGCTATATTTTATCTCCACTGTCTTCAGATTGTAATTACACGATACCGGTAAAACCAAATTTATACACAAAATGTTAAATTCAAAATACTTGCGCTAAATGTTATAAAAGTAGTACATATATATATAAACAACATGAAACATCTGCAGAAAACGAACTGGGTTTTAGCACCATAAACTTTGCATATATTCATGAGGCAGAGCCTAGGCTGCATAATAACGAGTTAACTGGGGATAAAATAACCCTATGTAACAAGGGAGTATTTCATATTAAAAATAGTTGTAACAGTTTAGAAGCTATATGAACAAATTCACTCCATTCCTTATCATACAAACTCACTACAGCAACCAGTGTTAATAACGCTTTGCCCAGGGCAATAAAACTACAATTAATTTGCGCTAAAATCCTTTGCTCGTTTAACAAATACAAGGCACTGCAGCCCCTACTGGATTGAGTATAAAATCTGGAACTGCCTAACTCCTGACCATCAGTGTAAATGCCTAACTCAACTACAGTCGTTTCAAGAGGAAATGTCTTTATACACTACAAAGTTCACTACGTATCTTGACTACGTATTCTGTTACTACATAGCAAACTACGAGCACATACAGAGCTAAACCAACTACCGTATCACTTTACACAATTTGACACACGTAAAACTCGCATTTATTTTTTAATATGCAAAAACATGAACTTCACAAAATACTAAAAACAGCTGTAAAAAGAGGAAGACGGTATACTATAATACATAATGTGAAATCACTATATACAGTGCAGTAGAGTTTTCAGTTTGAACACCAGGCGCTTCAGATATTCCAGACTCTTTTAAGATCCTGAACTTGACCTTCATAAAAGCCAGGCCACAAAATTGGCCTACACGACATATTGCACATGTTGAACAGTGTCCCAATATCTATGAAGTAAACGGACAATTATAACCATTGTCAAATACAGGATATATAACCAATTATCAAATACCATGGGATCTATATAAGGTTAGCAACTACTGTTATTTGTAGTATTAGCGGTAGACATTCTTTTTACACAAATCGTGTCTGTCCACATAATCACAATTTTTGTTGGCTGAAATAGACCACTGTAACAAGTTCTCTATCCACCACCTATGTTCAGTAGTATTTACTCCTGATTTCTCTACGACACCAACAAGTCCCCCTTTTTCGGGGACAACCAGGCAGGATATTGTTGCACATTAAATATCGAGTATTTTCAGCAGTTTTACAACAAAATAATATAGCTCTGAATACTTCATTCAACGGACTAAAGTACAGTCAAGTGAACACGCTGCAAACATGACATTAACGCTAAGTTATAATTTGTTAACTGCAGTTAAAGCTCATATTAAAACAGTGAACAATGTGGCTTTGACTTCACTGCTGCTAATTTCAAGAGAAATCTGAAGTCTGTAAACAAACCTGGGTTCACTAGTTACCTTGGTAACCAATGTCTTTAACTCTTATGGAATCGCCTTGGCAACAAGTCTTAATTGTATGAAGTCACCTTGGTAACCAGTGTGAATTCTCACAAAGTCACCTTGGTAACCAGTCTTAACTCTTACAAAATCACCTTGGTAACCAGTGTGAGTTCTTACAAAGTCACCTTGGTAACCAGTGTGAATTCTTACAAAGTCACCTTGGTAACCTGTAATCTTACAGTCACCTTGGTAACCAGTCTCAACTCTTACAAAGTCACCTTGGCAACCAGTATTCTTACAAAGTCACTTTGGTAACCAGTGTGAATTCTTACAAAGTCACCTTGGTAACCAGTCTAGATTATATGTAAAATGACCTTGTTAACCAGTGTTAACAAGTGATTTTCAAGGTGTATTACAAGGTGTCTTAAGATCAGTTTCAGACTTACAATTTTTCGAGAAACCAGCCCCTGGCCACTTAGACTTTGGCAGCTCTGGTTAAATATATCCCAATGGGATGATAAGATGCAATCGTGGTGTTACATACACATTTATGCAAGGAGGTAGTAGCTGTGATGTTAATGAACTCTGCACCAGTTAGTTATCAGTCAAATTTACCTCTTAGAGCTGCTGTGCTAAGCTGCGGTTGGCCTTTCACGTCGCATCTTATTGGCTGCTACAGCGATCGGATTTTAAGGGTATACATGCATACTACAGCCTCGCTTTCCGACTTATGCCAAGGTACAACTCGGGAATCGAAATTTTCCAACAACAGTTATTGCAAAGCAGCTCCATTCTTGAGACAATTCAATGATGTCTTTTTTATCAGTCAAATCCTGAATCACTGATATAAGACCAGTTTTGAAGACACACACTTCTAGATGAGCACCTGCAAGTGATTTCGCCAAAACTTTTAACCACAACTTTTAAGTTACACACATGCAGCGAAGGGAGGCATTATAAACAAGGGACTATCAAACTTGGGTGTATCGCACCTTTGAGTGTGTCAGGGTTTTGACCTTTTTCAAATTTGGCACAAAACACGAACAACTAATGGCGCTTGGTCTGAAAGCTATTGAGAATTATTTCAGTCATCTTTGCCTTTGATTGTGTCAGATTTTTGACCTTTTTCAAATTTTGCAGCAAACACGAACAACTAATGGTGCTTAAGTCTAAAACCTACTGAAAATCATTTGTCATCTTTATATCTCCAAAGACTCTTTTATTCTATTGATTTACCATCCCTCCCTCCACCCAAAAAAACACAACTTGTGGTTCGTATAAATTCAAAAGTTCAGTTATGGTTAAAGTGTTAATAAAAAGATTAATACACCTAGTGACTAACTGTACATTTTGTTCTAGCCTTGCGGTTTCACCGTGGGCTCCAGGATTATCTCCTTGAAGCACGTGCGTGGTATCGTCTCATTAATTATTCGAATGTTCTCCACGTCTTTCTGCAGTTGTATTAAGTCAGTGGTATAGCTGCGCACCCAATGGATTTGTTGTTCCCTCGATTCTAGAAGTGACTGGAATCGCACCTCAATTTGCGCCTCTTCTAGACGACGCTCTGCATCAGCTAAGTTGTCTTCCAGTTGATTCAGCCTCTCGATGTCAATGCTGTCCAGATTATCTAAAGGCAGAGATAAAACAAAGATTAGACAGATTGGCAAACAAACATTAATCTACTGAACAGTGAAACATTAGCTGGATTAGCTAGCAGAGCTGAAACTGATCAGCAGAAATTAAACTGATACGCAAGAAAGGGTTAAATGTATACGAACACCAAATCTTGATTTTTTATTTTCCTGTAAAAGCATGGGAGGATGAACTTACGGCTTCACGCTATGATACCTGAGCCATGCAGGATTATACCACTTACTAAGCTGTCTTAGGATATCGAGGACGATCTGCAAAGCCGTCGACACCTTCTCGGAGGACTGGCGAGCACTGGTCTTGGCCATTTCGGCTTTGCTTAATGCCTGAAATGAGAGTGATCATGGTTATTAATTATTACATTATATAAATCTGAAACCAATTTTTTTTTCTTTCTAGGTGGGTTAGCGTTGCTTGGAATACATGCACTCCTATCAGTAAGGGTGCGAATCTAAAGATCCACTGCCTTCAATTTTCCTGATTATGCCCAAAACAGAAGCCAATTCCCAGGGACATGGGGTCAGTGAATAATGGAATCGTATGTGTCTCTGTAGTATTTTAATGGTGAGTCTCATTTTTTTATTTGTGATGAACAACAACATATTTCGCATGCCCTAGCTAATTCCCTGCATTTGTGCGCAGCTTTCCTGCATCAGTTTTCTGAAGCCTGGGAGTGTGACTGTTCAAGAATGACACAGGAACCAGTGCCAGCAGTGCATCCTGAACTACAGTGGTCCCTGTGATTTGAGACCACCCATTCAGCCAGCAAAATATGGTCTTACATTGAAGGTGGTCTTAAAATAGAGGGAGGTTTATACCGAAAATATACAAGTGGTTCCACTGATATCTGGTCTTAAAATGCAGGGAATTGTTAAATAGAGGGGTCTTAAACTGCACGGACCACTGTATGCTAATTGACTGTTGTTCAAAGGATAGCATAGAAGCCAGTTAACTGGTGATGCTAGTCAGTCCATTCAGCGCATTACGATCTATGGCTAAAACTAGCAAACAGCATGAACCGGTATGCCATCTGGCGAATGTTTCTGTCGCATTCAGCAGTTACAATCACCACAACATCGGTGGCAAGCTCGACTGTTAACTTGGGTTGCACAATATCTATTTTGTGTTTTGTGAATTTAATAAGCCAGGAGAATTGGTGCACACTTTTTCCCACAGTGATGGGGCCCCCATACTTAAGTACTTATATTAATAATTTGCTTTTGTCTAAGAAGCCTTCTTTGGAATTGCTAAGTCTGGCCCAATTTTTGATTACAAACGGCATGCCCCAAAAGTGTTCTCATGCTTGATTTCTTACAAATTTAGAAATGAACTTTCCATGGTAAAGATAAATGTTATGTGCAAATTTGACAAAGTTCACCAAATTAGTGTCTTCTCCGTTCAACAAATTTGTGAAAATGGTAACAGATATCAATTGCTTACAAATATTCCATAATGTTACCTCAGTAATCAGGTCGGAATCTCTTTCTGCCTGGTCGCTATAGCGATTGATCTGCACCCGGAGTTCGGAGACGTTTTCAGACAGCGACGTAGCCTGGTTGTTGAGATCACTCGCACGTATCTTTGTGTCTCCAGCCTCCACTCGGATCTCGCCAGCAATCTGTGTGTCAAAATATTGCAGAGGTCAAAGTTCAAACTAAGACTTATAATATCTGGTGTTCACCATTGTACACACAATTCCAGATATACATTAAGTGTTTCACAAAACCAAAGATTGCCAATTCGAATATAGACAATGAATTTACTTGTGTCATGTCATATACTATCGTATCCTTGTAAAAGAATTTAGCCAGTAAATAGTGTTAACTATGACACAACCAGTTACGGTAATGCCTTAGCCAGAACTTCCAGTTCTTTTCTACAGTTACTTTGAAAAGACTTCACTTATCGAAGGGATTAATCTTTCACTTTAATGATGCATGTACACATCACTGGTTGATTGACAGACCTTTGCCCTGACATGTCACCCAGCAGCCAACGGACAATGCATAAATATATGCCCCAAATAAATAAGACAATCCAAAATGTTTTTGGGGAAAGTATCTAACTTGAAGAGATACTGTAAATTCCTTAATTTTCATGGAGATTAATATTGCATGAGACAAAACCATGTTTGCAGGTGCTTAGGTCAGATATTGTTAATCATCTAGGTACATTATGTTTAAGGGTGTTTATTTTTGCTATTTAAAGATGGTTGTGAATTTCGCCAAAATAAATCCAAAATAAATAATTCAAATTTACAGTATACCTCATTCAAGATCCAGGCTGGAAACGGTTATTGAACATAGCAGACTTTCACTGATGAAAGTCAGTGGAGTTCATTTTTTTTTTTTTTTTTTTTTTGTGGAACTGCCCTGGATCAGCCCCCTCTAACGGACTCACCCTGGATGCTTCTTCGCTGATCCTCTGGGCCTGCTCCGCAATTTCTCTGGCAGCCATGGCATCTTCAAACGCTCCGGACAGATCTTCACGAGCCCGTCGCGTCTTCTCCTCGGCCTCCCGAATCTTGTCCTCGATATCCGGGATTTTCTTCTGGGACTCACGAGCCTGTTCCTTGCTCCTTTCCACCATCTCGTTGAATTCTGGATCACGGATCAAATTCTATGTCAGTGAAAGTCCGGCAATAATTTAATTTCTAAGTCACATATTTTATCGCCCTACAACAGCCCTTAACAGCCAGGGTCTTATGAGCAATGGACAAGCCGCTGGGCAATGAGACGAAGGATGAAAGTGCCCCAGACTTGAATACACCAGGTTTCAAACCCAGGACCCAATGGTCTGAAGTTGAGTGTTCTACCGCTGTGAGTAATGTGATTTTTTTTTTTTCTTGAAATCTGAAACGGCTACGTGATTACTGAAGTTGACTTCCTTTTCGAAACGGAGAGATCGGGTCGTGACTAGTAAAAGTATCATAGGAGTATAATGATTTACAATCCTTCTAATTACCTTGCGAGGCTACAATTGCAAGATTACTGCTACGAGGAACAACTTTGCATAGAATTAAAGTGTCTGCAATTGAAGAATCCCTAAGCTTTCTTTCTAAGTTCGATACAAGTCATTTTTCATCTTTTTTGTGTTTTGTTTCAATATAAATAAGACCACACAGAACTTTGGCCCAAACTTCAGGTGATCTTGGTTTCATGGTTGACCTAAATAGTACTTTGAAGTACCAGGTATTTTTAAATTTCTAAGCATAACTCAAAAATATTTTCTTTAGAATAGTGCTTTTAAGTATTCAGTACAGAGAAACCGTTCTCGAAAGATCGATACAGTGAGACTACAAAAGACTACATCGTCCTACATTCTCCCATAACTGAATCTAGCACCTGGGACCACATGTCTTGGGAGACCAGTTTTTGAATGAGAGTTTCTTGCAAGACAGGTTCCACTGTGCATGTGCTACACAGCAATAATAAACACCTAGCAGTATCCTAAGCGTCTCGTTGGCCTCTCTCAGTGTTTTCTCAGCACTGGCAACGGCTTCTCTGGCTATGACCCTTGCCAGGTCTGCATCAGCCAACAACTCGTCTGCTATCTGGAAGTAGAAGACGACGTTCAGATTTAATAGTACCATGACATTATACTGTTGATATAGTTAATGTTCAAATTTAATGATCATTTAGAGTTCAAATACAAGCATTTACTGCATCACAAAATAACTTTCGACAAGATATTTCTTGCAATATCTCACCAGCTAAGAGTTATTTCACACTGACGACTTTCATGGAGAATTTATTCGTAGTGCTTGCGTTTTTGTTTGTAGCACCCCTAGCAAAGTAGGGATATCGTAAATGTGGCAATCTGAGGACGCACTTCTCCCCGTAATCTGTTTGAGTTTTACCTGCTGCTGTCTAATCCCGTTGTCCAGCATGCCCTGGGCCTCCTGCTTCTGCTGCGCGATGTCGATCATCAGCTGCTCATGTCGGACTATCAGCTCATTCGCTTCCTCCTTGATAATTCGGGACTGAAATGCACACACACACACACCAGTAAACATCGAGATATATGTCGATACCTTTCCTTACTTAACCTCACCCCCAAAATACAATACCGGTAGATCTCGACTTTTTTTTGCAGGCATAAAATTTTCCCCGAATCACACAAGGCCAGTTCCCAAATTTTGTGTCATGAATTTGTACATCTGAACAGATTCATGAAATTTTGCATACTGTGAAAAAATTCTGATCTGCAGCAAAAAACAAGCCTGCACCAAAGACTACGTATTACCTGCCTAAACATTACATATCAGTGCCATACTGTTTTTTGAACAAGTTACAACTACCCTAGAATTAAGACCCTTTGGATTCAACATTCATTCGATGGTCTCATTTTTTTCTGCACTTCGAGGGCAGGTGATCATATGGAGAATAATATAAGAATGTTATAGATAATGGATATTTATACATATGTGGGTATAAATGCATGTTGTAATACAGATTTCTCCAAAATCTCAAACGTCACTCTGTTAGAATGAAGTTTACCTTAACAAGTTGAGCACCATCATTTCAGTCTGGCACAGAACCCTGTGGCACAAACACTAACAGCATACAAACCTGTTCTTTGATGTCCTCAGACTCGATCCTTATTCTGTCCGAATCAACGCGAGGCAACTTCAGTCCCTCCGCTTCAGTGACGATCTCCAGCGAATCTCTATATGCCATCTCCGTCAGATTACGGGCCTCGTCAACGAGGGTCTTGGTCTGCTGGTAGAGGGCTTCAATGCTGGTCCATCTGCCATGAGCGCAGAGTTAAACAGAATTAACTCATTAAATTTAAAATAATATCAATAAGATGTTGTTTCCGATTATTACCAATGAATACTATTCATCAGTTTCAAGAAGCGTAGCAATAATAGCGTGTCAAAAATTTGCATAAAATCAGTAGACAAAATGCCACAAACATCCTCTAGTTAAAACACCCAAATTATTAAATTTTTTTTTGCTGGACCTTGTCGCTTAACTAGTCACCACCCAGGTTTGGTTCCCCTCCACCCCACCCCTCCACCTTAATCAACAAATACTACATCCACATGCCCCTGGACTAAGTTCATATTGAGACATCGTTAATTGGACCCTGAAATCTGTACTCACTCGCGTTTTAATCTCTCCAACTCCATCATGACATCCGTCGGCTTCCGTAGGGCATTCTGTGCGATCATTAAGGCATAGCGGGACGTGTTGAGAGCCGTGTGGGAGGTAATATTGATCGTCACGGCAAACTCCTCTTGCCTGGGAAATGACCGAAGCTGGCATTTATTACTTTGTTTGCATCAATGTAAATATTACTACCTGAAGATTGTGTGGACAACACAAGTGATAAAAAGTCTGGACTGGATGTGAACTAACAACTCAGAGGAGCCTCGAATTACAGATATAACACTTGCATGGTTAATGTCACTTAATTCTGATGCCAAAATGGCTACAATTCTCCAGTTCATTTCTGAATATCGATTTTTGAAATGACAAAGGAATTATCGCTGTTCACAATTCCAAGGTTGTCCCGAATTCCTATGTGCTAGTACTAATATTTTCTACTGTGAAACTGATCTTGTACATACCACAGCTGGACCTTCTTGTAGTAATTGTTCTACTGAAGCTATCCACCTGTCATTGTTTGCAGGGAGGTCACATGATTATATAGAGGGTGCTGCCCACCTCAGAATAAAGACCACTTCCCAGCAGCACTAAAACATGTATTTGAATGTTTGGTACTGGTAGTCTTTAACATAATCCCACCTCCCAATTAAGACCACTTCTCAACTAAGCCCAGTTTATAACAGTGCCGTGGATGGTCTTCATTCAGACGTTCCACCGAAGAGTATCGCGGTGACGTTTTGTTAAACTTACGACACCGCCTCCTCCCTCGCCAAGCGTGCAATTTCCGTCATCCTCTCCGACTGTTGTCCCAGTTCCCTGATGACCTCTCGTGCCCTTTCCAATGCGTTCTGACCATCCGTCTCCAGGTAGCTCTGCGCGATAATCAACCGCCTCTCGGCTTCATCTATTACTCCCTCTGCGGAGGTGATGTCGATGATGGAGTTGCGCGATGAGATCTGGATTTCCCGGATCAGCTGCGTGATGTCGCCACACAGCATCATGACATCCATGATTCCCTCCTTTAGCGCTTGTAGCTGATCCCCAGGGAGACCGGGTCCAGTCCCTGCAAGGAGTTCAACATCAAGCATGACTTCATCATGAAACCACCACAGGTTCCTTTTTTTATTGCGTTTTCCTTAACCCGTAAGACTCAAAGAATTGTTTTATGAAACAAGTCCCGTCTATACCAGCAAATGCACTATGAACGTGTCAATAACTTCACTTGTACAAGGTAATCACCTGGATTCCATTTCCGGAAAAATATTAAGTCCACTCATGATCTTATGCATGGAAAAGACAATGGTTGTTTGTCAAGGTTACTAGTAAACTTAAGTCCATTTCTAGACTTGAGTTGTTTTCCAGAAGGGGCCCTTGGGCTTCTCCGCAACTGGAGTTACACATGCAGAAGCCAATGGTTTCCCAAGCTAAGAAATAAACTTCAATTTATTTCTCGACTTAAGATTTTTTAACAATCTGATCCCCCACCTGGTGAAGCATTGGTGGCATCCAGCCAAAGTTCGTACACCGTGATGTTCACTGCTATGATCTTCGCTCGGAAATCTGTGTCGTTCAGCTCTGGTGGGTTTTCAATGATGCGCCTGATCATGATTTCGAGCTCGCGGATTTTCCTGCGCAGGATGTACACCCTTTCCTGTACTAGGCTGTAGCAGGGCGGGCAGTCTAGAGCAGAGAGGAAAACAAACACATGATGTTGAACTTTTATAGTTATACAAAACGGTGTAAATCGTGTGATGAACATGCGAAAGCATGCCTCATCAAAGTATATATGGAAGGGCGCCCCCATTGTTTTCCGTGAAATCCAGTTTTGTGATAATCCCAAATTTTGTCACAAGACAACAGATGTACACACAGTGGTCCCTAAAATTTAAGACCCCTCTATTTTAAGACTCCCTTCTATTTAAGAGCAGTCATCATTGAATCCTTCCTTGTATTTCCAATATAAATATCCGTCCATTTTAAGACCGCTTTCCAAGTTAAGGCAACATTTTTCTGAGCGAACAGGTGGTCTTAAATGCAGGAATTACTGTAGTCCAAAACTTTCATCTGTTAAAAGTCCTATCCCTGAACATAAAAAAAGAATAAGTATTTATCATCATGCTACTTCATAATCTGGCATTTACTAAATAAAAACTTCACTCTACACAAAATTCTTTAAGATGCAGGGCCCTACTCTATCTGTACATTTACGAGTCTTTACCTATGCAGCCAGCGCTGACGTTGAACTTGTTTTCGGGGCACATGTCACACTGTCTGCCGACCAGGTTACTGCCGCACGGACACTGTCCTGTCCTATCGTCACACTGCAGGGACAGCGAGCCCTCGGGGTGACAGCCACATGCTGAAGGAGAGAGGGGGGTGGGAGGAGAAAAACAGTCCAATGTAAAAGTGCTTACAGTGAAACTTGTATATAAAGACCACCCTAGGGACCAACAAAATGTGGTTCCATGTGTTCACAGGTGGTCTTTATACAGGTTATACAGGTTCAATAACATGGAAGGTACCCCTGACGACCTGTACCACATGGTCTTTACAAGCAGGTGGTCTTCATGTACAGGTGGTCTATTAGAGTAGGTTTGATTGTATATGCAAAGAGGTGCCACTTGCCATAGTTTGCAAGGCTCCTAGCGGGACTTCCAATGCCATATGTTAAGAATACACGGAAGGTATTTAGTACTTTCATGTTGTAAATGTCATCGAGGTACAATAGGGTCACAGAAATACCCGAAAGGGGGAGTTGTACATTTGTCTCTGTTATTCCAAGATACGATATCTGTAGTATGTTAAATATCAGGACACATCTCCTGATTATATGTACCGTTGTCGGATCAATGCACGGTTCTCAAATCCAAGGCAAATTTGAATCAACTTGAAAAGTTCATTTTCTGTTAATAAAATCCCGTCTGGCATTGTACTGAATTTAAAGTGTGCATATTTCCTACTTTGGATGCCTTAGAAAACCGCACTGTAAATATCTGGCGACCATACCAGTTTACTTACGTTTGCAACCTTCCGCTGAGAAGCCATAATAGTTTGGCAGGCATTCGCGGCAGGTCAATCCGGTCACCCCTGGTTTACAGATGCACTGGCCCGTCTGGATGTCACATGACCTGCCTTCTGAACCAATTGGATCACAGTTGCAAGCTTCGCATCCTGAATGGCAAATAAGTAAATATATTAGGGACAGAAAATACAACCTAAAGAGACTAAAAGCTACGCTAAAGTCCAATTCTACCGAGTGCTACCCATCAAAAAGATTCATATCCTTCATTGATATAGAACTACTGAACATTTATTAAATAATTGCAGGGGATTTATTTGCTGAATTTCACGACTGTCTTTAAATCGCAAAAAAATAAATGCCAGCAAACATAATTCACGTACCTAGACACTTAGAAACTTAACAAGGTCCTAGTTAACCCTGTATATATGAATATCACTATTAATTCATTCTTTAACCCTTTCGGCGCTGAATATTTTGTATCTATATTACTTTCTAGTCGACTAAAGTCGCCTATAGCGCTGAAAGGGGTTAATGTCTGCGGGGTTACTTTTGCCTTTTTCAGACAAAACCATGTTTGCAGGGATTAATATTTGTGGTTAGCTCAGGTCTTGTTAATATCTAGGTACATGAAATATGTCCAAAAGTATTTATTTTTGCGATTTAACGATGGTCGAGTATTTTGCCAAATAAATCCCTCGCAAACAGTGAATTTACAGTAATCCCCACAAACATGTCTTTTTATCTCAAAAACGTAAACATTAATCCCCACGAACATTAATGAACTTTGAACTCTCACCTCTACCACTGTCCACGTTATAGGTTCCCTCCCGACACTCCCGGCATTGGTCCCCTATCACGTGGATCTGGCAGGCGCACTGGCCCTGGCTGTTACACAAGCCCACGCCGTTAACCACGGATGACGGAAGCACGCCGGGTAAGTAGCAATCGCAGGCTAGAAAACAAAGACGTGTCGATCGTCATAAAATCATACACGTCTGGAAATGGTTTTTGGGGTGTGGGTTTTTTAAATAGCAGCAACGCAAAGTCTACCCATCGCATTATTGTATTATTTTAAGTAACTACAGCTAGGCTTCAATCTAGGAATAGCATAATTACATCATACATTCAGACGAAACATCAAATATTCACATTTTTGTTTAACTCAGATTTTTACCCAATCATGGTGGTGAGATTGCTGACTTGCATCAAAACATTAAGCTAAAAGTTTTAAATTTTATTTTTTTTTTATAAATAAAGCCTGTCCTTGAACAGTGCTCAGCCTACCTCGACACATCTCGTTGGGATCAGTGGAAAGCGGGTTGCCATAGTAACCATCCAAACAATCGTCGCAGTAGAAGCTGCCAGTGTTCCGGATGCATTTCAAGCATTCTCCGGTAGTTCTGATGGTGTAGTTGTAAACATAGATGAGAGCATATATAAAGCTTGGGCAAAATTCATACTGCACCTGTTTGTTAACCACTGCATAGAGAAACAATTATTATCAATCGTTATAGTACTCGATCATAACATTAGGCTATGATTCTATTGATGAAGAACCATCTATTATTTGTTTCGAGGTGTACATAGTTCAACCTGCAGTAATAACGAGCTATTATGCAGATATGGAACACAAATAGAGTGATATCTCGTTAAAATTTGTGTTCAAAACCTACGTGTTACAGTTGGCCACTGCGTTGGGGTCGATGTTATTGTTGCAGATACATTTCTGACATGGCCGTCTGGCTCCATAGCGACCAGTAGGATCCCCATAGTAACCGTCTGCACACAAGTCACAACGACTTCCTGCAAAACAAATAGGTAAACTCTTAACCAAAAAGAAATCCTTGAACAGCAGGAAATTTATTTTTTTTACTTTAGTTTTCTCTTCGAGTACAGATAGTAAAGCAAATACATATATCTCATAATACTGTATCAGTTATGCCACGACATCAAATTCACTATTAATGATTTTTCTATTGCCTGTTGGAATAAAATTGGTGTTGTTTTCACTATCAACATGTGTCTGATTGTTCTCGCACAATGACAAATGCAAACTGAACAGCTAGGGCTGGTAAACTAAACCATTCCACATTTTAAGTATTCAATGATTTTTAAACCCAGATTTTTTATTATTATTTCGGTTTTCAATAATAATTTCTATTAGTATAATTACAACTTTAGTTCCAAGCACGTCAAGTATGGAATACAGTGAAACCTGTCTTGAGAGACCACTGCCATGTGAGACCACCTGTCCTGATGGACCACTAGTTTTGGCAGAAAGTTCTACTGGTACATTTCAAGGCAAATGAACCTGTCACCAAAGACCACCTGTCATAAGAGACCATATTTTTATGGCCAACGGGGTGGTCTTTCAAGACCGGTTCTACTGTACGTCCAATACGATGATTTCCAACAAACTTTAATGTTACCTGTGTAACCCTCTCGGCAGTTTATGCACACGACGTCACCATTCATCAGCTCTACGCAGTCTCCTCCGTCAGGGCACGGGCAACGCTTGCAGTCCTCGGGGGTGCCCGCCAGGGCATAACCGTAGAAACCAGGGGCACACTGCTCGCAGTTCTTACCGACAGTGTTATGCTGGCACAGACAGCGACCTGGGGTAGCATATAACACATAATAAATCAACATGTCTTGGTACATCACAATTTTAATATTAGTTTTAATTTTCTTCAAATGAAATTGTTACATTTTTTTTCATTCCTTGTTGTTTCTTTCTTGTTACATATATTTACAACAAAATGTATTGCACAATGCTGGTTTATTACCGGTATATACATTTACAACAAAGATATTGATCCTTTCAGGTTCATTACATGTATTTACAACAAATATGTTGATCTCTGGTCTTTTTTTACAACAAATATATTGATTCTTTTTTTATCTTCCTCAATATTACTACATGTTCACATGCTACAAATAGACTATAATTACCAGTACTCAAATCATTTTGGCTTGCAGGCGAAGCAAGACAACACAGACCTTTTATTCCATTGTGAAACTTTATGCAATGAACCGCAGCCCTGCCATTGTTAATGAATGTGTCGCTTGTTCAGTATTTACGCACAAAACCGAACCACACCTTACTATGGGTAAACAAAGTCCTAGACTACATAATAATAATAATAATAATGTCACTAATTTGTATAGCGCAATTTTATGTATGCACATTTCTATGCGCTTAAACATAAACAGTTACCCAAATAAACAAAATAAACATCTATGCTGTAGTCCTCGAAAAAAACGAAGTCTACTTTTTGATATAAGACAGATTGCCAACCAATCACATTGCTAAGACTGAAGACTTAAGTTTAAAACTTAAGACTTCAGAATTTGCAAGAACTCAGGGACACTGAATGTTAGCATAATTTTTCCGGTCATGCTTATATTGACCTGTGTTGGTATCGCACTGCTCCGAGTGTCCGTTACAGTTGCAAGGCACACACATGGCGTACGGGCCGCCATTGGCTGGTTCCCTGTGGAAACCCGAGTCACATGACTCGCAGAACTGTCCGACATACCCACGAGGACACCGACATTGCTCGATGTTCGTAGCCGGCTGGCGTCCCTGTCGTGGTTCGGCCGAATCTAGACGCACATTGTCCAGGAAGCCCACCCCTGGAAGTAAATCGTGAATCTTGAGAAACAGGAGCCACTTAGAGCGTACTAACTGGTGTGAAAGAAGCAATTTCCATCAGGTTATATTATACCTAGCAGCGTAGCAGCTAATCTCATCGCGTTAAGAGCTGCATGGACTTGTATGTGCATGTATACACAGTTAGAGCTATGTCTATATTAGCTTAATATCTTCAACCTGTTAGTAATATAAAACAGCATTGACTATGCTGTCCCCGCTTCTTAATTTAACCATCTTGAACCATAAATTTCAGGAGTGTAAAGATACACTGGTGTACTGTATACCTAGATACAGAACACAAGATATGCATATTGTATCAAGCCAAACTAATATCGTTGTATCGCGATACACATTCACCACTGCTAACAGAAACCGTGGGTGACCTGCCAGGCCAATATTGTAAGATACCAAGCTTTTTTGTTGCATAACGTACCTACGAAAATGTTTACGCCGAAGGCACAAACGTATCTTGTGTATCGTATCTTACAAGTTGTATCGTGATACATATCGCATCTCTAAAAGTCATATCGTTACACCCCTAATAAATTTGTTCTCCAGAGCTAGCAGTTCCCTAATATCAGATAACTACAAAGCACGGACATCAGTTATATTATAATATCACCAAATATAACTTCACCTACCTTGTGGAGTATATGACCCTCGGATTTTGATGGCAGTAATGTTACTCAGCAGTCGCATGAATTCCATCGTAGATAAACGAGGAGTCCAGGAATTGGATGAATAATCGTGCAGACGGAACTTATACTCCTGCTCTATGGTGCGGGGGATAGCGTTTCCCTGAGAATAGATCGGCGTCGATATTTTCAAACCGTCGCCCTCGATTACGACATCGGTCAGTGATGCACGACCGCCATCTTCTCCCACTCGGAAAGAAAACTGGAGGTACTGGTTGTAGGCAAACCGGTGGTCGCCAAGGTAACGGTCTGCATGAAAATAAAACAGAAATATAATGCCATACATTATACAGTGATATTACCTCTCTGAATCTGTAGGATACATTTCGAATGGTAGGCAAGAATCATACCAAACATACAAACTGATGTTTAAACTACATGAGGAAATGTTACCATTTTTGATACTAGACTTGCAGTTCTTTCAATGAGGTTTCAGCCATCTTTTGTCTTCTTCAGGGTTGGTGTCATATGAAGACATATCTATGCTTGCATGTTTTTATATGTGCTTCCAAATAATTTTACAATATGTACTACTACTGCTTCTCAGCCATAATAGCTTTAACTGCGTGTGTCACTTTGATCATGAGAAACTGTAAGAAAGGTGAGTGCTCCGAGGCATATCTCTGGAAACCTACCAGGAGCTACAAAGTAAACCGGATCCACGGTGGGGGCCGATATTCCAATGTTCTCTGTGGCAGCATTGTACTGGATGGGGACCTCAATGCTGCCTTCTTTGCTCTGACCCGTCCATCGCTGACGACCTTCAAAAACAGACAAATAATCCATTTGCTTGAATAGCAAATTTACATACTCTTACATACGAAAGCAACTATACAGCGAAACTTGTATATAAAGACCATCCTAGGGACCAACAAAATGTGGTCCTTATACACAGGTGGTCTATATGTGCAGGTTCAATAACATGGAGAATATGGTCTTTAGAAGCAGGTGGTCTTATATACAGGTGGTCTTTAGAGACGGTTTGACTGTCTTCCTGATACAACGCTATACAGATCATTTACAAATTTCATCAAATAACTGTAGAATTGTATCGATAAAGTTATGGCTAATGTGAATCAGAAGTGGATAAAGTGTTATGTAAGTATGTATTGAGAGTTGCATGTAAATGTGTCAAAGGACAAGCTTAACTGTAGAAGTCCCTACAATTTAAGATCCGTCCATTTTAGACTTCCTTCTATTTTAATACCGCATACCAATGTCACTCCTCTTATATTTTCAATATAAATATCACTCTATTTCACCACCATGCACCTTCAATTTAAGACCATTTATGTTGGGCTGAATGGGTAGTCTTAAAATGTAGGCACCACTGTAATTGACAACATGACCATACAGACCAAATAAATTTTTGTCTGTGCTCACCAGAGTTGAATTCGGAATGGAAGCTGCGAACGGAATAACCAGAAGCTCCGGAACATTCCGAGGTGTGCCCATAGCAGAAGCATGCCATACAACCCAGAGGATCATCTTCATTCAACCCAAAGAATCCCGGTTTGCACCTGCGAAAGACAAGCGATTAGCGATCAATCAAACTTTGTTCAAACTGATACAATGTACAGATCTATGGCATTCCTTCAAATAATTTCCACATGGTTTACTGCTAAAACTTGGGAATTAATTTCATAAGCATGTCCATGTATCTTGTGCAAGTCATCAATTAAATCTGTACAGAATTATTGCCTGTGTTGCTAGTTATTGGCCAACTTAAAGATAATGCATCACTGCAGCAGTCCCTGCAGTTTAAGACCCCACCATTCAAAAATTCCTTCCATTTAATGACAGGCTACCAGTGGAACAACTCTTGTTTTCAATATATAAAGCCATCTATTTTAAGACTATAAATAAGACCTTCAATATATGTCTGAACAGGTGTGCCTTAAAATGTAGGGACCATTGTATAATGATTGAATATAAAATGTGGCTTCCAATAACTATTTGTACAGTAATAGCCAGATATACTTACACACAGAAACGAAAAATATTTGACCTTCTAGTGACCTGACATCATTGGTCATTAAAGATCAAGCAACTGAACAGCATTTTTAAAACCTGAGAACTGAAATTTAAGGTAAGCACTTCCTGCTAACCTGTCACAGTTCTGTCCCTCCACATTGTCCTTGCACTGGCATATACCGGTGTCAGGTAGGCACACGGGGTTGTTGTCACGGCTACCCGCTACCAGACAGGAACACGCACGGCATCCCGTCGGGCCAAACTCGAAGAAGTTGGGCATGCAACGGTCGCATTTCTCTCCTGTCACGCCGGGCTTGCATCGACAGCGACCGGTGTTGTCACACTGTTGGGACTCAGAGCCTGTCACACAGAAAAACAATACCGTCATCCCCTTCTAATAGTGACAACGCTTCTGTCAAACAATTTGGTTCTTGTTATATAGAGGGGTGTTTTTTGGTGAGAGGGAGTATCACATGCATTCATGATACGTGCAGTAACGTGGTGCTAAGAACTCGTGTCCTTTCTAGAGGGGTGTCCTCTCTAGACAAGCTACCGAGTGTCCTTTAAGAAAGGACACTCTTATACTATTGAATCTTTATTAGACTACAGGCTATATAAGATGACATTTTAATGTCACACAGGTGGTCTACCTAAAGAGAGGGAGTACAGTACACTGGAACTTTCCTTGATTTAACTGAAGGCCAAAAATTCGGTCGATTTGACACCATATCAGGGCTGAACATCCTATTAATATGTTGTCCTCGTTTGCTGCCCTATTGTGCATCTCATATTTCAATGTGGCTGCGGTTCTTGAAAATACTTAAGTCTGACTTAAGTCCGATGTTGTCACACCAATACTTAACACCACGACCAATCGTATGGCTCAAATTGTTCAAAATGTTGACTTAAAGGTACTTAATCAAAACTTAGACTTAGTTATTTTCGAGAACTCTAGCCCAGTTCAAAATGAAAGATTATTATTTTATACATGGTTAACTGCCCACATACCGTATATGTCCTAATAGATGTGCAATGCGCGAGTGCAAGGGTGCGCGTCTATTAATTTCAACAATAAAGCTTGTCGTCCGGTACCTACAATGCGCATATATACGGTAAACAGGAAGGGACATTTGTTTACAAGGAAGTGGTGATTTGCGCATGTGTGGCAGCCAAACAGACTGGAATACCAATCGAATTCAGTGTTTTGGGATGATCTTTTGATGTTTTATCAGGCATTTGGAGTGAATTTGATGAGATTTGTTTTTTGCTGAATGGTGGTGTGCACCTATTAGGGCATGTGCTTCTATTAGGACACATTCGGTATCTCAGAATATTAGCTAGATTTCCGGGTGTTCCCTTGCTGCAAAAACTACAAGTGAGGTACAAGTGTCATATGCGCCGGTTTCCCTTTGTCACCAAAAAGTTTAAAACCTGAAATATTTACAACAGAATCTGGGTATAATAAATTTCTAAGCCTGTCATGTAATACAGACGTTTATCTATTTGGTGATAACATATTTACTGACCTTTACATGACTTTCTGGAAGGACAACATGAAAAGCATATCACTTGAGACCACTCTGGTCCTTTCTGGCCAATTATCAGGAGCCACTTGACAAACCAGGGGGGAGCAACAGCAAATAAGGAGAGACACATTTCCAAGTGGCCCTTTCCTATCTCATGACATGGTCGCACTTGATCACTAGCATTATCAGGAAGTATCATTAGCCAATAGCCAGATATCAGCAAGTAAGGTTGCTATCCAATAGCAAGATTGCGTAACGTACCGGTGTCGGTGCTCGAGTGCAGGATACATGTGTACAGGTGTCAGAACAAATGGGGAAGATTGTACGTGTTAGAATTGGGGGTAAGGGGTCTAATG
>JAAUYG010025383.1_pt1 | contig 24490 bp, 15 predicted proteins | sample 7278091 | NCBI WGS metagenome assembly JAAUYG01 (sample SAMN14350201, study PRJNA611818) | marine sediment metagenome | isolation source: surface marine sediment (0.6m) | place: French Polynesia: Moorea | collected 2018-08 | reverse complement strand
TAAATAAACCTTAATAAAACTTGGCTGTGTGTTTAGATATTTTATTTAGCTTTCTAATGGTATATAATTTGTCTTTTTTGGTTGAGTTGTTCATAAGATATGACCAAAATAATATGGCACACGAGTTATCAGTGATTTTCCTGAGGAGACTGGGGTATGGGACCTATTTTGTTAGGATTTACAGTGTCATATAGCTATCTCGCAGGGGGCAACAGTGGCGAAAAGTGGTTAAGGTATGTCATTGCAGCATGGACAGCCAGAGTACTTCAATCTTCAACCATGTCAAACCCAAGACAATAACAAAGAGCATTTTCTATAGGCTTTAATGACCTTTAATTAATTCAATGCTGGATGCTGATTTGTAAAGCATGATTCACCCACTTAACTGCAGAGGTGAAATGCTCAAACACAGCTACACCTAAACAATTGCAAATGGTCATTGCGTAACCGTGTATAACTATGCATCGATCATAATTAATGTTTTCAGGAAAATATTCTTAATTAAAAATAGTAAGAATATGTAACTTGAATCGCCAACAACAAAATGTTACCAGAAAGCTGCAGTAGGTTAACATAGAGACACATATATATATACATCTACATATAGCATACATAAGGGTGCATGTGGAATAAAATACTACTGCAATATAAGCACAAACCATTACAGCCAAACCATGCCAGCCAGTGCACGGGCAGATGTCCCATTCTTCCGGAATCGCATTCTTTCATAGGACAATTAAGTACTTTTACTTTGAATCATATTCAGTATCGATGTATTTCTTAAAATGTATTGCCCTGGTAGGTATTTTATTCAAACTTCCATGGACAAGAACAATGATAAGGTAGTGCATGATTAAAATGAAAATAAGAAAGTTCATTCAGCTGACATAGACAGCAAAATGGCTAACATGCTGGATGCCTTGCAGGCGGTGCAGGAACAACAACAAAAAAGTCAGAATACTGGAGGATTTTAATTCCCATAATATTATTTGTTTACGGTAAACGTGAATGTAGTTCAGTAAACACGCTTCATAACCGATATCCGTAACTCATTTGAGACAGTTTGTGTGGAGAATATTTAAGCAGATTTAATTGCTTCCATGGGCATACTTTCAGTGGAAGTAGGGTCTGTGTTATCGCTAGGGAATGTGCTTCTGCTGCTTGACCTACACGCGAACTTGGAAGAAGACACTGGTTGTGTGGTCAAGTGCATGGTAACTTTGAAATATTTACTGGGAAACAACAAAACACAAGCACCATATACAGGGCTCCACATGGGTAAAAAAACAAAGTGCGACACAGCCACTTTAAAAGTTGTAGTATCCGACGTGAGCCTTGATAAAAACTGTAGAAAGTGACGTCAAAATCTTGTAAAACTTGTAGAATCGACATTGAAATTTTATAGAAAACGAAGATCGACACGAAAGTCTTATGAAATATAATTATAATTTATAATATAAATGTATATATAAAATATTTATAAAAAGTGACGTGCCAAAGTGAAATTCTTATAAAGAGTGACATGGGACACAGGAAAAACAATAAAAAGTGGTGTAGGTGTGACACAGCATAAATTATTTGGACCCATGTAGAGCCCTATATGCATATACAAGTCGGACACTACCCATATTATATACCCACTATACAGTCAGATCCCAACAATTTAAGACCCCTCCAGATTCCCTGTATCTTCAGACTATGTACTCATGGCACCAATCCTATATGTTCAATGTGAACATCCCTCCATTTTAAGACCACCTGCTATGTAACACTACATTTTTCTCACTCAATGGGTGGTCTTAAAATGCAGGGTTCACTGTACTATACATGCGACTGGAAGAGAAGTATTTCGCTGTGTAGTTCCTGATCTTGATGAGAACATATTTCAGTATAGCTGAACCGGCATTCGGAGCACCTGTTTTGAGCCGCATTTTCCCGGCCAATTTTATGGTCTTTCAGGACACAGTACATCCATCTACTGTACTTGAATCAAGCTGATTACGAAAGATCATATAGTAATAATTTATATAGTAGAGGGTCAGTTTTAAACTACCGTATATAAATAACTGCAGTAACTTCCAGTAAGGCCAGCGGTATACATGGTATACCTTTCACAACATACTGTAAAATAATACCGGTGTATAAACTTTACATTGATGTTGCTATTATTGTACAATATGTACATGTACACCAGTCCCTCTATTTTACAACCCTCTTAATTTTAAGACCACCCTTGATTATAAGACTGCTTGATTTGGTCGCAAAAGGCAATTTTCCGTGTTAAATGACCTCTATTTTAAGACCACCTGCAATATAAGATCACATTTTCTTGGTTCCATGGGTGGTCTTAAAATAGAGGGACCACTGTATACAGTAATATCCCACTAGTACACATGTACCAGACCAGGATGGGGTTATATAACTGACATCATCAGTTGAAGCTGTCTGTCATGATGAACATTACCAGAAGCTACACCAACAGCAACAAAATTACCACATATAGTTTTTCTAGTCTGCCCAACAGGCCCAACAGGCACTCCGTAGTTTCAACTACAGCCCCCCCCCCCCCAACCCCCTCCCCACCTCTGTACAAACAGGGTACTAAGTAATTACTAGTACAGGGGTATTCACACAGTACTTTATGACAGTCAGTATGAACATTTATACTCAATGAGTCAATTGCTGTCATTATATAATAATTCCCTGGAAATAAAGACTACAAGTTCAGTCCTACACATATAAACCTTATGTGCATTTTTTATGCCATTTTAGGAATACCTAATCATGTAAACGGTGTATGTCTCTATTTTAATGAGGTTATTATTCTGAATTAGAAGTACGTTAATTGGTGTGATTTGTATAGATTGAGAATTAACACATACAAATTTATGTTGCTGCATGCCAAAATAGGGCCATCCCCCCTCCCCCTCAAAAAAAAAAAAAAAACCTGCGAAAAAGAAGGTTACTAAGGTGATAACTAGAACACACCCCACCCCCCATCATCGACAACCAATGACTATGCATCTACATCATACATGGCCTAGTATATGCTATTTCTTACTAATAGAGATAATCATAAGATGATGACACCAAGGAATATAACCACATAAACCAGATTACCGATATATAATAATGCTTTTGACCTTCAATGACCATCACAAGATAAGAGTGTCTCCACTACCATAGACACCAAGTGTATTGGCAGTGTATATTTACTTTGCCATAATCTGTTCCTATAATCTGTCGCTGTAAAATGAACCGAGGCCCCATTCCAAAGGGTTAACACTTAATACATATGTACATCATGTAAGCTCATGTATTTCTGTATTATATACCGACCTTCCTGGTCACACATATACATACATGTACATGAACTGGTACATGCATAGTCAATCATATTGGCCAATTATATTTCACAGGCACTGTCGTGTGTCAGAAAAAGCTGTTTGCAGATCACCCTCCCACTATTTATAGGAACGAATCCCAATTAGGGCGTATGTATTATTTATTCATAAGTCATTCATCATTGTAGATGATTCTAAGGTGTTCTGGCATGGCAGACTGGCCTTATAGCCACTCTACTTTGAAGTACAGTAGTCCCTCTCTAATAAGCCCACCCTATTTACCAAGAAATTGTGACCACATTAGAGAGGCAGCCTTTGGTGAGTGTGCATTGATAGTAGTAGCGACAAAGATATATGACCTTATTAGAGAGGGTGGCCTAAGTTGAGAGTGGCCACTAAGAGAGGGACCACTATATACACCCTTGATTATAATTCTACTTGACATGGTGCCAAATTGCTACTCGGTGGGTTTAAATGACCTTTGTTTTAAGACCACCTGCAATATAAGACCACCTTTTCTTCGTCCCATGGGTGGTCTTAAAATGGAAGGACTACTGTGCAAGTCAAATAGAAGAAAGGACCTTTGGGGAAAAATAGAAAAACCAAGGCAGTCCGCCTACCAAATTAGACTGCTGACAACATGTATGTACAATCATTTTTGGTTCCATGACCGGGTCAGACAGAAAACGTATTTCTCATTTCCATGTAAAAAAATTACATGTGCACATAAAATTTGAAGTTGTGATACACACTGAATATGAAAATTATGAATGGCCTACAGATATTAAGTTTATCTGATTCCATCACCACTACATGCAGTGCATCATAATCCCAGGTAAAAGGCAAACGTAGCACATTTCCAGCTGTCCGAGCCCACACTCTGGTGTCCTTTGGTTTAGTGGTATGCAAATCTGTGAAAGCTCAAAAACATTTTTGGTTACCCTTTACTCAAATACAGCATTCTAAAATCTTTTGGACAAACTTTGTTTCTAGAAATGAACTGAATTTCAACAAAACTGATTTAAAGGTAAGATCAGTTGACTGTGTAAAATAAGTTTGTGTGGTACTCTTTAGGCTGACGTCTGGGCCAAGTATTGAAGTTCTGGAAAATTCTTAATTACTTTAAACAAGCTTAAGTCCACTAATCACATTTGCAGTCTTTGCTTACTGAATCAGCTTTGGACTTCAGATTTTTCCTGAAATGGTCCTCAACCATTCTTTATTCAATTTCAGGGAGTTCATCCTGTGTGGCCGGGTCAGTCAACGTAACGATGCTGACTGACTGGATGCAGTATCTCCCGGGTCCTCACCGACACACTCCGGAGATGGAATCGGACATGGCGGGCAGCTTGTTCTCACTGCCAGAAGGCGGCACCTCACGATCTTCTCCCCTATCTTTATCACTGCCTTTAAAACTGCACTAATAATGCAGACAAGCAGCAGGATGTTGTAAAGCCTTTAAGTGGCTTGCTCACCGAACGAAAAAAAAAAAAGAAGTGAGGAAATCCTCTGGCCTTAGAACATCTACGGTGCCGGTAATAGTATTGATCTGATGTACAAGTGCCTAAACTTTAGGGATCCCAATGGTTTGCAGGGAACTCCTGAAACAAGCTGATGCTTCATGAGTGAGATACCAGGGGGTCGGTGAATCTGGGTAAAAATATAACAGGTACATGTTAACCATTTAAGGTAGGCCTTCGATGGAGCCTCAGCCCTCAGTTCTGTGTTGTAGGAGATTTACAAGTTAAGGAGACTCAGTCTTCCTGACCTTAACATCCATTTGGTGACTTTGCATTGTTTTAATACCAGAATAACTGAGCTTTCTATCTAGATGATACAGTTGATAAACAGAACCCAAAAGTGTTAATTTCTCCCACTCCTACTGAGTTATCCTAATTAAATTAAAGGATTTTTTTTGTGACAGATGCATAACTTATCAATCGAGCATGCAACAATGCTGATTAAACCTAGCCCCAGCTCTTCTGGGGCAGGGTTTAATGCAAAATTTCGGCCAAATGATAAAGAGCGGAGAAAGTTTTTCGAATGCCTATAACAGCTAAACGGTGAGATATACATGTCGTTACTATTAGACACAAATAAGTCACATATGGGGAGACCAACTTCACCATTAGATTTGACCTTGAATGACATTTTAAAGGTCAAAGTCAAAAGTTTGCAAAGCCTTAATTATAATCTTGTAACGGAGCCAAATTAGGCCATATGTTATCATTAAATATTAATAGGAAACATGGGGAGTCTAATGGCACTACCACTTTTCACCTTGAGTGACCTTGAAAGGTCAAGGTCACTCAGGTTTCAAAGCCTTATATCTTGTAAACAAAAACCAGGTAGGCATATATGTTACTATTAAACATTAATAGGGAACCATATATGGGGAGTCCAATGGCACCATCAAATTTGACCTTTGAGTGATCTTGGAAGGTTGAAGATAAGGTGACTCAGATTTTCAAGCCTTATATCTCATAAAGGAGCAGCTGAAATAACCCAAATGTTACTATTACCACCCGGTAAACATGAATAGCAAATCATAAATGAGAAATCCAATGGCAGCATCACATTTGACTTTGAGTGACCTCGAAAGGTCAAAATCAAAGTCACTCAGATTTCAAAGCCTTATATCTCGCATAGGGGCCTAGTTAGGCCCTATGTTACTATTAAACATGAATTGGAGCCTATGTGTGGAAGTCCAATGGGAGCATCACGCTCAACCTTGAGTGACCTTGAAAGGTCAAAGTCAAGGCCTCTCAGATTTTGAGTGGCAGGAGTCTGTATGTTGTACATATATTTTCCAGAAGTACTTGATAGTAATTTGAATGTCACATAACGTACTAGTCCGTTGGCGTGCGGAGTTTTCTGCAGTCCCAGCAGTCTTTCTTGTTACAATCAGCACCATTATCCGTACTAATCTGCGACAGGAAAAACTAGATTAATTCAATAACATGATGTCAGTAGAAATGATCCCAGAGCCATCTCCGCCCAGGCAGACGCATGTATATCTTTCTCGACTTACAACCAGACATTGAAATATTGACAAGGTATCATCAGACCACTGTTTGAAAAACATGCCCTGGTGCCATCTTTTTCAGTTTACACAAAGAAATATTGATCAAAATATTTTTTTATGCGTCTTGTGTGTACAGTACACATTCAGGCAGCGGTATTACATGGGCAACCAAATATCGCTAAACCCCCTAGATTTGTTGCAATAAAAGCAGTCTGTGCTTATGGGCCTAGTGGTTAGGACAGGTGTATTTGCTTTGCGTCAGCTACATCCTCCTGACCCTCCAGCTTCCTACAAAATGCTAACGCTGCAGCTGGGGGGTTTCTTTACCTAACCTTTCACTCTTGACGTGTGTGACGTCCAGACGTTCTGCTTTACATTATATTTATCTTTTCTGGTGGATCATCTACTGTCAGTCTACATGTGTTATAACAGGGTGCGCCCTAAATGTACACATAAATATATGTGGCTGTACGTGGACTCCTTTGTGATATGTACAGCACCACTGAATTATCTGTATCCAAATCTTAACACATGATACAACATAGGTTTACATTTTACATGCGGCTTTGTCGTATGTGATTTGCTTGTGATTTGCTTGTAAATAAATGATTAATTATTAAAAAAAAATGAATAGACAATCAATTTAATTTGACCCACATGTACCAGTATATAGTTATAGTATATACAGAAACTAAGTTTAAATTTTTCATATCAGCAATGGCGCATGGTCCCACTGACCATTCAATACAAGATTTTCACAGAGTAAAAAATCAATTACTAAATCTTAAACAATCAATTATCAATATATGCATTTAAATGGCATACTGATATGCAACCCCACCCCCAAGAAAAAAAAAAACATTATACCATTTAAACAGGTGAAATTAATACACACACAAATTACTCCCCTTAACAATTGCAAGGGGGATAATTTGTGTATGTCATTAACGCAATGACAGAACATTTTGACATCAGAAATCACGCTTAGAACATACCGATATGCAACCCCCTCCCTCAAAAGGAAAAAATAAATAATTATACACAAAAATGCAATAATACAGTATATCATGTATATTTAAACAGGTGAAATTAATATACACACAAATTACTCCCCTTTACAATTGCAAGGGGGATAATTTGTGCAAGTGTCATAATTGTCATTAATGCAATGAAAATTTTGTACCACAGAAATTATGTTACCATCCCCTGACGAAGGCAGAGAGATTCTGCCGAAAATTCGGGAACTTTTTTCCAATACTACTGACTCTGTGTGTAGAATGTTTCATCTGAAATTATGTTTCCAGAGTCCAAAAACATTCACTCCCAAAATACAGAAATTATGGAAATTATGATTAGAAAACTAAAAATAGAAAAGCTTGCATAAGTTCCATGATATCATTCAGCGTCTAGAGAGTGAAAATTGTGATCCATTATGGAAGGGGGTTGAAGCTTGACAGGTCTTTTATTAAGCAATGAAGTTGTCAACATAAATAGGTTCGGTCTTGCTGCTGTTTGGAAGTACCAGTGCATTGAATATGAATATGTATTATATATACATATGCAAACGTATCACCTGCCTAACTCATACAATACAGATGGTGCACGCGTTGGTCTGGTGATCATAAAGACAGGGTCGTTGAGTGGGAGCATATGATCAGGGGTAATATTTTTGCACAGGAAAGACTCCTACAGTATTCAGTGCCAGGAATTACAGCTTATTCTTATATACAGGTTCCTATTTTTCTGTAAGGTGAGCCTTCAAGGCTTTCTATGATTGCTAGGATAGACTTTGAATATTTTACCACCAATGAATGGGCTCAACCTACCCCCTATTACAGTTATTATTTTAAAAATGACAAACATACAATACCCCTGGTACATATCTAATACACATCTGTACACAAAATACTGATTTCCTAAATACAGTCAGCGACATTGCAGTACTTTAATGCTAGTATGAAATAATACATATGCATACTTTTTAAATGCACATGTGCACAGAAAAAAGTAACATTTATGCATTCAGAAAGCAAACAGATCTACTCAAGCTGTTCAAATAGCTTGGAAATAAAAGTAAAGGTTACCTTTTAGTGGCAAAAGCAGATTATATGACTGGGCATTAGGTCATCATGGCTGTTACCGATGAAAGTTTATACATTTAATTATGACACAAATAATTATATACATGGATGTCCATTATAATGAAATGATTCTTTGTTTGCATTCCTTTATCACAAAATTGTACATAACATACTTGTAGACCTTTGAAATATTTACATTCTGTTTGGAAATAAAAGCTAGCAGTTCACAGCTGTCATAGCAATAGGATTCGGTATTAAAGCATTATCATTAATGACACAAGAACAGTTTCATGAAAGCGCAACCAGCACATGCAGTTAAATCTGAAAGGCCTTGATGATCAAGAGATAAAATCACACATTTCCTTTTATAGTTGATGTTAAAATACCCACCAGGATAAAAAGCTGATAAAATATACATCTACCGGTAGTTTGGAAATCTGTCTGTACTTGCTATTGGAACATACCATTCAATATGGCAGGTCACAAAATATAAACATTGTGATGAAGATATAAAATCTGAAACATTTTGTAACAGCTTGAGCAACATATAATAAAATTGTGAAAGCAGTGGTAAAATTTTTTTCACTTAAAGTCTGAAACAGAATATTTGTTTTCGAAGTTGCGCATTTGAGCTAGCAATTAAGATATAAGATGGCCAGTCTCAAGGTATACCTGTATACACACACACACACACACACACACACAAAGCTACAATGTGGTCCAAAGGCAGAGGGATAATCAGCAGCCGAACTGCGAATTGAAATATTGGCAGTCATATTGCGGATGCATAGCTAAAATGCATCTGCAGAAAGAATGTCCAATTTCCCTATCATTGCTTGTTGGCAAAATACTTTCTCCTTAATTTAAAAAAAAAAAATTCTGCGTATTGCTTATTGATTTTTTAATGTTAAAAGTTACCTAGGATACTGTTACCTTACCAGGTAATGCCCCCAATTTTTTTCCAAATCGATGATTTATTGATCCATTGATCAGTCATTGCATCTCTAACCAAAGGCCATGTACTTCAGACAGTTATGCACAAACTGTGAATTTGTGCCTCATCTTCATCCTTCTGTCTATCATCCTTCTGTGTCTTTCTTTTTCTAAAGTAGATCTTTCAACTTACGGTACTTGTTTTTTTCACACATATGCTTATAATATTAATATGTATATAATTTCTAATTTCTAAAGCCAACACTGCAATGATAGTCTATTGCATACATTGATAGAATTTTTTATGACTATCACGTATCAGCACTTAAAACCCCCGGTTTAAAACCTGACTACTGCCGAATTGCAAATCTTTCCATGGTCACCATTTTATATATTACTTTTTTTTTAAATTTCATTTATTTATTTTAAAGATAGACTACTGAAAATCACAGTTATCCACAATCACAGTGACACCAGAAACGCCACCTAGCACCAATATAACCGCTACGCAGAGATCAGACAGAGCATGTCCATAGACGCTATTGATCACAGTATCCCCCAACTCCGTAGCTAGTATGAGAGCAGTGCGCGCCGCCAAAACACAGCTTTACTTTCAAGTATAGAAACGGTGAACATGTTTCATGTAAGATTTTACAAGATATCGATAAACAAAGGAAACATAGCTAATTGGTAAATACCTTGATTATCCTTGTCCATAATGGTATGGTTCCTCTAATGTGACAACTACACTTTCCAGAGAAAACAGAGAAATAATCCACCCAGCAGACGTTAAAAAAGTACCTGCTTTGCAGACAGCATATCGATTTGCATGTCACAGATTCTCGTTGCTCATTGGTTGAAAAATGGGTAAATATTGGATTACTAGTCTTGAAGTTTTCGGATGACGAATTTAATTCGTGGAATATAATTGCAACAAGTGCTGCATGATATAGGGTATTATACCAATACGCAAGAGAAAAAAAGTAGAAAAATAACATATTTCATTCTTGCTGCGGAGATATAGCCTACCGGAAGTTATATCTCAGATGTTTACTTGGAACTGGAAAGTTCGAAATGTGGTGTAAACAGTCACATTTTGTATTACTTACGGTTGTTACAGTCTTCATTTTGCGTTTCCTGAGGTATGTGCCAGTTTGGGGTTACCCATAAACTTTAAATTAGTTAACTTTCAAGATAAATTCCAATATTTTTAATTTTATATCCCTTTTTGACTGGGATGATCTGATCATGATGATTGATATTGATAACAGTCAAGTTAAAAGAACCGGAAAAATACACATGATAGCGTTTCAAAGTTCTGACTCTTTCTTTCTTCTTATTTTTCCAGGAGTAGATATATATTAACATTAAATTTCTATAAGATAAGACGTGTGACATTATGCATGGATGAGCGATAATCGAGAGATATTTAACCAGTTGACGTGTTCTTGGCCTTGTCTTGTCTACACAATGACATGTTGACTGGAGTGTGACAGAAGGGGAAGGAGTGTGTGGATGCCTATTCTAGTCAGCTTGACTGCTGAGTTGTCTCTCAGACTGCCAATTGTTTCTAAATTCTAACATCGTTTCCCGCCGAAACATCGTTTCCCGCCGAAAAATTATACTAGTCGCACCTGTATAACTTTTGGCGGGAAATGAGCTTTGTAAACTCCGAATCTCCTTGACATAGCTGTTCTCCGTCAGTCGCTAGGGGTCGCGCCGGCGAATAATGGCGTCTTTCGTAAGGGTAAAATTCAGCAACAGGTTTTCAGTAAATATACCTGGAAGATGGCGTTTGATTTATCTCTTTTTCGCAGCGGAACTTTAAGAACACTTTGTGAATCAAAAGACGTAGGTTACAGTTGCGACTTTTCGAAAAATAGTCCAAATCCGAGATTTGGTACAACACATATTGGACATATTGGACGTAGTATAGAGAGTCCTATTGGGCTATGTGTGTGGAAAGCCAATGTGTGAAGTGCGAGTTCTTGTGTATACCTGTAGTGCTGGCTTCTATGTGCTGGAACTTGGCCAGTACACAGGATGAATTTTAAAATGTTTTCAAAAATTTGAAATAAAAAATTTGAAATATGAGTGTAGTTCAGTTTTCCTGCCATAATCCGATTTGTAGTTGTACTACTTGTTGTACAGTTAAATATGTTAAAGATAGAATTCTCAGTTTTATTGCACATTACATGAACAAAATAGAAAATTTCTCAACTAAAGTGTAGCAATAGCACACATATTGTCTATGATAAATTTAGCTAAATGGTGAGGTGTTAGTAAAGTAGTAGCTGTGGAGGACTCATGTGCTTTTGTTTCACCTTTCACATAAAAGAAAAACAAGTTATCCAATCCAAAGTCGAAAAATAAATACTAAATTTATTTTTGATATAACATTTTAAATGTTTCACTTTTGTATTTTCAGATGAATGGAATGTATGAAGAAAGAAGACATGAACAGACAATGTGTAACTTGACACCATAATTATGGTATATTCCGATATTTGAGTGCATTTAGTACTTTTGTATAATTATATAAAGAGCCCGTCACCATGCCTCCAAGTTCCGGCGAATTATGGGGGCATCATTTGATGCCAACTCTGGTAGATGTAGACTGCCTTCTTCCTACTGGAATTATCGTGTGCCTCAAATGTAAACGAGATGCTGCCTTGGAAAATATAAAGATGCAGCTATGGAAGGAAGCGAAACGCTATCCCTTGTTCAGTCTACTGTCCGACCCTTCGGTGTATATATTCGTCAGCATTACTCAGGATGCTGAACGTGAGGAATACTATGATGAGACGCGGCGTCTCTGTGACCTGAGGCTATTTCAGCCAATCCTAAAGGTTGTGGAACCAGAAGGCAATCGTGTGGAAAAAATGCTCAACTCTGACATTGGTTTGTATACATGCCTGATCTTTTGAAATATGTTAACTGGTTAAGTGTCATTGGATATCTTAAATAAAGTATAAGCCATTACAGTTCTGTTTAGTGTTACTCTAAATTGTTTTCCATGTAGTATATACATGGTACCATATAGCAGATAGTTTGAATTAATATATGTTGAATTAATATTTTAAGCTATTCTTTATTGGCGTTTAGAACGGCATTAATGTTTCTTCTGGCAGATGCACATGTTTGTGATATGTGGCAGTATGATAAATTCATCTTTATTAGTTGCTCCTGTAAAGCACCGTTCCAAACGAAATGTTCTATTCCACCTACATCTATACTATGCCGAGAGTGATCATGATAATGTGTCTTTTTCCCCGAAATGACAGGTTTAGCCATAGGCATGTCTGTGAATGAGTTCAACGAGATGAAAGAGCTGGAAGTGATGACATTCCGTAGGAATATACTTGAAGTCTCCGAGCAAGCGGTATTCGTTCGTGATCTGAAGGGTCTTCACAGCCAGGCCCTGTATGTGTATCCCCCAGAAATCTGCTCCACATCGGATCTGCCACCTCATATAGAGAAGCGGATTCAGGATGGTATTTGTTCTTTTACTGAATACCTTTACACAAATTCCATCAAATAATATCGTGTTTTTTTTTCTAATCAAGACATTCATAGTGTTAAATATCTTCACAATCGACTTGGTATGCTCATGTGCCCTGATAGTAATAAATTTCGATGCTAAGTCTTGGAGTTACATAAGCAACTGTCAAATTTCAACTTCAGCAAGGTAGGGTTAGATATATTTTTTGGCTGCAACTCATCGCATATAAATTGTATGTATTTGGAGTATGCCCATTTGTTTAATATTCTTTGTTAAATCTAACCATGTTTTTAATACTGGCAGGAGAATAATTGGAATGGCTACTGCCTTGAAAGTGGGCTCGATAATAGTCAAACTTTATTATCAAGTATATGCAAAAAGAATTTGAAATAGTTGTAATATAATTTTTGCTGCAGGTAGGTTTGGGCTACACCAACACATTTTACATCAATTGATGATTGAATTGATTCAGACCTCTGACTAGCCTTCGTGTGCTTCTCGTTTACAGAAATGAAAGGCAAGATGATTGTTTGTATATGGGTGGTATCGGCTAACGGCGACCGTCAGAAATACTCGGTGAAGGTCTCTCACCTCTCCACGCCAGAGGAAGTGATTGCGGAGGCGATTCGCCGGAGAACGCGGAAGATGAACATGACAGTGGACCAGCAGGACCAATGTGTGCAGGAATACCAGAGCAGCTACGTCCTCAAAGTCTGCGGCTGTGACCAGTTCCTTCTAGAACAGTTTCCTATCAGTCAATACAAAGTGAGTTCAGCAGCGAATGGTTTTGGTTCAGATAATCATTTGGTTAGCGTTGTAGTCATAATACATGTACTTAATTGTACATGTAGCTACCGGGGTATTTCTTTTTACTTGGAACAAAAATTCATTTCTTACCTTCAATATATGTTATATAACTGATAGGGCAGGACAGCAGAAAAAAAAAAAATGCTGAGTGCAGACTTTTAATAGATGCAACATTTGAACTAGAAAGTGAGAGATATGTAAGCATTAAGGCACAATTGAGGAGGGGATGGGGGTGGATTGCCTGTGATGTACAGCAGTAGGTTTAAATTGTAGAGTAAGCTTGATTACAAGAAATGTAATGTCTTAGCAGTAATCTTTGTAGTGGTTCCTGAGCCTACATGTGTGTTAAAGGTTGAGCAATTGCAGAATTTAAGTATAATCTCAGCAGCTCCATCACTCATCAGCAAGGCATACCGTATGTAGTTGACGTACAATGGTCCGTCCTTTGAAATGCCCCTGTATCAATAGCAAACAATAGCCTTTCAAGACAGTTCAGTTATATCACAGTATGAGTATCAGCTTGACAATAATGGGTGCTACCTGATGGTCTTGGTTTGGTTACTTTAGTACTTAAGTCTGCAACTCATCTTAAGCAGATTACTTATTACTGGATTTAAGTCTGTTTCTGAGCACAAGATGTTTTCTGGAAACGAGCTCCTTACCATTATCCTCATTCTGTTGCAGTGTGTTCGTGCTTGTTTGTGTCGAGGGACGTTGCCCCAGCTCATGCTTATGTCAAAGGAAGGGCTGTACTCAAGCTTGTCAAAAAATGTCTTCACATCACCTTCCTACACCAAAAAGGGTAAGTCATTTGGTTGTATGACAAATCACATACCTGGGTTCTCATTTCTCTAGTTTGGATTCTGCCAGCTGTATTTGTGTATGCATATTGTCATCCCATAGCTACCGAATTGTGGTTGATACCAGTGAACAATTTACTTTCAAAATTTTGTATAGCAAAAAACATTGCAGCTTTGAAGAATTTACTCTAAAAGCATAGCAAAAACTGCTATGCATTTTTGAACATGTGTAGCATTTTGCTGATCTTGTGTAGCAAACTGCACCACTACCCCAGTTAAGTTGTTCCCTGGTTGATACAGTCTAATAGTGAAAAATATGAAGCGTTTATCAGAACCAACGAGCACCAGTTCAGGAATATATGTAATGAACATGTACTTTAGTGGGTAGCACTCCCTACATATGGGTTTGTGTAATGTGTATCGCTTGCTGAAAGAATAACTTGATAGACAAATATGCGCATTTTCAGCAGCATAGTTCGAGGAGTCTGTAGCTTTCCATGTGTTTCTTTTAAGGACTGAGTGCAATGCAAAATATTGAGAACCAACAGACGAGATCTCTGTGGGATATCGAAGCCATCCTTCGAATACGTGTCAACTGTGCCACATATGTCAATGTTCGGGAAAAGGGGGAGGTGAGTGGTTAGGCACACTTGAAATTCAAAGTTTATATGAAAAACAAAAATGCAGTATTACTTCATTGCAAATATTCCACAATCCTATGAATCCTGTCACATATATACGGTACACGTTATTCGTTATGGGTAACTGATTTCAAACGGTGTTTTGGCCAATTCATTTGTGCAGTTCTGAGTTTTCTTTTGAAACGAGAGTGATACTGGTACTTTTGTGGACTAGACGCACTTAGCAATTGTTCATACTTGGATAATGGATATCGCCCTATGCCGACTTGCATGTAGGCCTGCATGATGTGTAATTGTCCAGAGTCTGTCATGGTTGCGTTATGCTCCTATAAAAATAGGGATTTCAGCTAGTCCATCGAATAGTCAAGGTTGTTATATTACTGGCTGATGTACAGAGAAATGTCATAGATAAATTGAGCATTGAAGAGAAAGAATGAATTGCTCGCACATTAGTCACACATTAGTCACATATCCTAGTCGCTAGAGAATTCTTGTACCTTTGTACGTTCATACCCCAAAGGGTCACTGAAAGGGGTGGAAACAGTTTCTGAATAAAAGTTAAAAAAAAAATTCAAAGTTCAAGTTCATCTTTGATGTCACTTTAGCTACCTGCATTCTGGGTTGAGTATTAACCAAAATTGTTTAGTTAATGGGAATTTAATAATGATTCCATGTATTTTAGGTACAGCATGATATAAACATAGATATTTCTTAATGTTTGGAATGCCATGCCTATGAGTTTGTATTACATTGGGGATGCTCTAGAAATTGATATTACCATTGCTCTCATCAAATTTCTTTGGTGAAAGTAAACATAATTTGAGTAGAGAGAAGTGGTTGGATATTGGAATTTGCCCATAAGCCAGTATTCAGTGTTACTAGCATCACTACATGTGATAAAATATATCTGTTATGATGTCACTGCTGTACCCCTGTATTTCTGGTTCCTTTCATTTCAGATCTATGTAAAATCTGGCATTTACCACGGCACCGAGCCCCTCTGTCCGATACGTGATACCAAACATATGGAGTCCTCGAACCCTCGCTGGAACGAGTGGTTGGAATACGACCTGTACGTCCCCGACATTCCGCGCAGTGCTCGCCTCTGTCTCTCACTCTGCTGTGTCTCACGCAAACAGAAACGCAAGGTAAGCCAGACAGGAAATAACACTGTGCAATGGTAGGCTGATTATCTTATGTGATGCACAGTGAAAGACCACCTGAAAGCCACCCCAGAAAAAAGACTACTGGTACACTAAAATCAAGACCGCTTGTCAGATGACCAAAAGTTTAGACACTACTGCGATATTGATTGAATTTATTAAACGAAAACCAGCGTAAAGTCTTCAAAAGTTTGGAGCTTTCGACCCATAACTTCGGGCCTTCTTCAGTGAGCTGAAACTTCAGTGTCGTCACATGACTCCCGGTTATCAGAGAGGTCACTAGTGTCACGTGACGACAACAGCTGACTGTAGATGGCGGGGACGGTATGCCGGCCTCTATCCCGGTTCATTGATGGGCGATCCGTGGCGATGCAGATTGCCTCAGCCATGCCTCGCCTAAACCAGTCTTTTTCATGGCATCTCACCGCCGCATCCTTGAGGTTGAACCAGTGGCTCTCCTCGGTCATGTGTTCACTCACCTGCGATATTGTTTCAGAATTATTACCACCTCAGAGTTAAAACCATTTTGGCTTACACTGGGCGGTCTGAATTCTGGGATTCCACTAACCCTGGAATGAACATAAATATCCAACTGCAGGAATTTTGCCCGTTTTGAAAAAAAAATAGCCTAATACTTCCGCAAAATGATTTACTTTTAACAACTGTAAAACAGTAAATTTTTTGTCAAAGCCTTTTAGATTGATCCTAAGGTACTAGACAGTGGCTCCCCAAAGGGCTTGAAGCTGGTTAATAGGGAGCAAGGAGTGACTTGATAAGGACAGGCAAAGAAGTTTCTTTGTTGATACATGATTCATGCTGGTCAGTGCTAGGGTGGGTAGATAAAGTTCATGGCATTTGGGTGCCTGCCTTGGTGTGTTAAAAACTAAGGGATATTAAGTTGACACCTTTTTGCCTTGTGCTCCAATAACCATAAGAGACTAACTGTCTCTACTATCAGTGCATTGTTCTGACTACGGTATTCCAGTTTTGTAAAATCTAGAGTATTCAAACCAGTATAGCGAAAAATGATCACACATTCGGTACACTTAAAAGGTTCCAATATGAAGTACAAATGTACCTATGAATATCATTTCACAAACAAACACAGCAAAATCTCTGCACCAAAAACATTGCATTTATTTGTAAGACGACAACATCACTGACATTTATATCGTTTACCCACAAATAAATTCGAGGTATATTTCAGCATTATTTAAAATAATGAGGAACGTCACTGGTGTCTCTATATTTACCCGAAGTTACTACAATATTCACTGTAGTGACTGTCCATTAACAAGGTTGTCCATGTGCTTTATTATTATATACCTGATAAATACCTTATACGCTACCACTAAAACGATTCGTGGAATAATCTCTTTATTGAACGTTGACCTTTGTTTATCGCACTCTGACCCCGAACCAACTTCTCATCCAATAGCAAATGCGCACGTCTCTATATTTATGTAATTCTATCGTTTGTAAGTCTTGCCGAAATGGCCTTTTCATGTGTAAATGTGGCTTAATATCACTGCTGCGTTTCAACCAGAAGTTCAGCGAAATAAATGCAGCTATTGGCCCTTAAAAAAATAAATCGTTGAACTCGTGCGATAACCTTTAGTAATGTTATGGAGAAACTGAGTTGTGTGGGAGCATGTGTAAGAAAAGCTATAGCCATATCCAGAACATTTCCCCACCATAGAACACCTAGCACAACTGATTACATGCATGCATTGACATGTAAGTGTTATATAAGTAGCTGGGGCGTTGTAATGGCTTCACACATAAACATACATATACTGACACATTTCTGTATAATTACTGACACCAGAGAGTTGTTCATTAAGGCTGTTGATACTTGTAGGCTACCATTCCCGGCTTTCTTACTCGTTCAAGCTCATTAACTCATTCGCATGCCAACAACATGAACAACACCCAACAGTAGCAATTTCCACTCTCTTTATCACAGGAGTTACTAAAGTTTCTAAGATGTTTTGAACTTAAAGGTTACATATACACAAAATATCAAAATAGTCACTTTTTTACCAAACTCTTTACCAAAGTCACATAATGCTTGTGCTTTTCATGGATTATCTAGTTATTACCTTAATTACTGTTATTACCGCTTGATTGTTATTACCGCTTGACAACCATGCTTGACAAGTTGGTCTGTATTGACCAAACCATGTCCAGAGACTGGTCAATCCAGGTTTCAGGCTAAAAGTATTCAGGATTTACTTTAGCATAATAATTCTGAACAACAGTTTTTATCTACTTTCATAGAGCAATTCAGAAATTTGATTGAAAAGAAGCCTTGGGTTCTGAAGAAATAATCTTCTTTTGGTTTCAGAAATTCAGATGTCATTGTGTTGTATTCCTCACTTAGGGAAGGTAATTTCCTGGTCTTTACAGTGCACGAATGTGAATACGGTCAGGCTGTTACATTTAGAGTTTATGGCCCCTCTGCCACGTTGTTTAGCGATGCCGACTTGTCTTGGTTTGTGGAAGGAAACCTCGTTCCCGTCAGCGAGATTCTCTCATTTTCCCAGTCATACAGACCACGACGCTGCAGGAAGGTGATCGAGTCCTCCATGAATCTCTTCTTTCGCACTAGGTTGATGATTGGCCAGAGTATAGCCTCCAGAATGCAAAACCTCGCAAAGTTTTCGCGCCCAAACGTGGCGATGAGGGGATACCTCCTCATGCAGCTCATGATGAGAAACACGCTGAGGCAGATAAAGAAAATGATGTGGCAGATGATTTTTATCAGCGTGGTTTTCTGTAACGCCCGGTTCTCGGCGGCCATCTTTTTGTTATGCTCGTCATCGCCTTGTATGGTGTGATTCCGCAGAAATGAACACGTGACGTAGGATGCAAACACTGCTATGACGACTATGATAGCCAGCTGCAGGGCGGTGAACAACAGAGAGTAGTGGAACCCGAAATGTTTACCGTCGAGTAGATCGCCTTCGTGTAACGGGAGACACACAGCGATTTTGTTATAGAAATTATCTCCTGTCATGAAAGGCAAGGCGGCTATCAGTAGAGCCAAGATCCAAACGAAGACAAGCGCGATATGGAAGCCGTGAGCGGTCAGCTGGCGGTCCGTATGTAGCGCGAAATGAACTTGATGGAAGAGATGCAGGGTGAACACTAAATACAGGAAGGAATGTGCCAGCAAGGAAGCTATCAGTATAAACCCCGAGATTGTACAGACTGGATTGGCTAGCCACTCGTCCATGTGTCGCGGGTAGTTATCACGATACTTGATCCCGTAGCCAAAGAATATGACGGTGTAGAACGTGATGAGTAAGTTGATGATGCTGAAGTGAACAAAACTGAGGGAGTAAGTCTCATGTCGGCGACTTCTGAGGCCCAGATGGACCAGGATGATCTGTAATTGGAAAGATGAGAAGCTGAATAGGGTTTCACATCACTTTTGTTACTGATAATATTTTAATATATTTTACAGGTGCAGTGTATCCCAGTTCACCATGTATACTGTGGCTGCTGCTACTAGTACTACTGCTTCAGTTTACTTAGATCAATGTATAAACAGTGAAATTTGTATATACATTGTATAAAGACCACCCTAGGGACCAACAAAACATGGTCCTTACACAGGTGGTCTTTATATACTGGTTCAATAACATGGATAGTACATGTATACCGCTGTGGACTTGTAAAAAATATTGTCTTTATAAGCAGGTGGTTTTTATATACAGGTGTCAGGTGGTCTTTAGAGCTGGTTTGCTGTACTATATATCACTACATGTACAGGAATTTGAAAAAAAAAAAGGCTGACACAGGTGAAATGAGACCCTAGTTAATAGTTACAACTGTGATTTCGACAAATTACAGGATATATATAAGCCTTACCCATAAGTTGAAGAGTATTGAAATGGTTGCCGCGGCACCGTATATCACCAGGGTCGGCATGGTAACCAGACTGAAGCGACATTCATGATACGGCAGCGTGGCTTTGCAGATGCCTCTCACACGTTCCAACAGCTGCATTCGGTCCTCGGTCAGACCCAGAAATCGTACGGTATCTGTTAGAGTAAGGGAAAGTTTGGCACAGCATGCAACATGTGCAATTTATTCTCAAGTTTCCACATGTTTATGAGTAGAGGAAATCTTCTTGAGGATCGGATAATAGCGGAAGTCTTCCCGAGTTTGTTTACATTATAAACACAACATGATAACCAATTACTCCTATCTTCAATCATTGCCTTTAGTTAGTGGTCTTTATTAGTTTGTTTATCAGATATAGGTTACTTCCAAATTTTTGTTGGGATGCTATGAATACAAATATGGCATACAGTAGAACCTGTCTTGAAAGACCACCCCATTAGCCATACAAATGTGGTCTCTCAAGATGGGTGTCTTTGGTGACAGGTTGAATTGCATTGAAATGTAGGACTTTCTGACAAGAATATCTGGTCTTTCAAGACAGGTGGTCTCATGGCAGTGGTCTCTCAAGACAGGTTTCACTGTACCTCCATCATGAACTAGTGCTTTCTCGTAGATACAGCAGGTGGAGCCCCGATCTGTATATATTTCGCTAGCATTGAGCAGGTTTGCTGCCAAGGGAATGTCTGTGAATTGCTGGTTGCCGCGGGTATCCAGGACAACCAGCTGGTCTAACTCGAGCACGGTTTCCGGGAGAACTGTCCGCAGACGGTTGTTACCGAGATCTCTGCAATGAAGGAAGGAATAATACAGGAGTGATTGTTTTACAAAATTACAGGCCTTTTTAATGCTAAGCCACCTGGAAAAAAAACTATAGTTTTCTATAGTACAGTGAAACTTGTATATATAGAACACCATAGGGACCAACAAAATGACGTGGTCTTTATATGCAGGTTCAATAACATGGAAACTATATCTCTGGGGACTTGTAAAATGTGGTCTTTATAATGAGGTGGTCTTTATATACAGGTGGTCTTTAGAGCAATTAGACTGTATGTGTGATATTGTACAGTCAGTGTATTGGTTATATGTAGGTTTAAATATGCAAATATCAGTTCATCTGTAGGGTAGTTCCACCTGTAAAGAAGAACTACCTTTTGGTGGCCGCAGTTCAGTGCACATTGTGGCTATTTTTGGCATATCTTACCATGAAAGCCATGGAGCAGTGCAGCCACTGGTGTCAATTTAAAATCAGTTGAATGTTCTAAAGATTGAGATTATTGCCGTGGCAAACCTGTTGAGGGTGTTCAAAGCTTATCAGGAAAACCAAAATACAGTAGTGGTGTTCTTGAAAGACCACCCCATTGGCCTTAACAATGTGACCCCTCATGATAGGTGGTCTTTAGTGACAGCTTCAGTTACATTGGAATGTAGGACTCTCCCCTAGGAATATCTGGCCTATCAAGCCAGGTGGTCTCTCATGGCAGTGGTCTTAAAACTCAAGATAGGTATCACTGTGTGTACGTGTATGTGCTTGTAGTGATCCATACCATTTGTGAAATCTCAATCATTCACCATGTGGAGTGACGGCCGCAGTAAAGTCACTGGGATTACAACAGACGTAATAGGTATCTATTAATACACATGTACACAGGATACATCTGGGAACAAACAGCCTGAGTAGAGTTTTCGCATAATCTGTGACATAATGTGCAGTTACACAACTAAGAACCAGGATGTCACACTAACTTGAACTTCCAGGCATTATATCAACAGATCCTATTTCCAGTGCAAAGCATGTGTGCATCATGTGGCCCTATCATGAAACCTCTGCAGATTTTAAGTCTTCTCCTATGGATACATATACACATGTATCTGATATCTGCTTTGTCCAAGTGCCACCATACTTACCGGTAACTCAACTGTAGTTTTACAGTATCTGAGAAAGAGTGAACAGGCTAGCTAGCTTGAATCTTCTAACAGAGATACAGTGAAACCTCCTCTAAAGGTCACTTGTATATAAAGACCACCTGCTTATAAAGACCACCTGCTTATAAAGACCACACTTTACAAGTCCCCACCAATATATCTTCCATGTTACTGAACCTGCATATAAAGACCACCTGTGTCTAATGACCACTTTTTGGGGGTTCCTTTGGTGGTCTTAAAAGACTATATACAATTTTCAGTGTACTGCAACAAAAAATTCCAAAGCAGACAGCCTTTCTTTGGAATCTTTCCTGCAAATTGTATTACCCGGTATATATTACAGTTGTCCCTGCATTTTAAGACTATCCCTTCAGTGAGAAAAATATGGTCTTGAATTGGAGGTGGTCTTAAAATGGAGGGATATTTATATTAAAAATAGAAAAATGGTTTCACTCATGCCTGGTCTTAAAATGGAGGGAATTGTTAAATGGAGGGGGCCTTAAATCACAGGGACTACTGTAGTTCTACGGTTAACAGTTGTCACTAGAACCACTACAAAATGACTACACAGTACACATTGATGGGCTAGTGTATTAATCATGTTAATGTTATCTAAACTGATCACTATAGTATACCTATATTGCCATACATATTTTTCCAATTTATAAGACATTTTTTCATTCACCCATGGAGAAATCCATGATTTTTCACCTGATTGAGTGGTAGGATAATCATGATAGCAGCCTGGATATCATATTTAATCAATAACCACACGTCCCTGAATAAGCATCTAAAGTGGTTTCTATTGGCCTGTCAGCAGTGTTTCAGCCATAGCCGAGAGGTTTATATCAATTAAAATAGCAAACGAACTCTCAATTGGAAAAATTGTTTTACCTGAATAAACTTTAAAATTTTCTATAGGCACAGTGCGTCAAATGGAAGAAATGTGGTATCTGTGACGGTGGTGACTGTGTTGAATGAAGAATGAAAGAAATGATATTGGCCCACTTGTTTTGCCACTTCTGTAATGAGGTGGTCACTGGACAGACTATTGCTTCATGTACTAACGAACATCACACCAGGGTTAAAAACAAGAGCAGCACATTGAAATTGATAGCTGGAATATTTATTAGCACTTGCCCGTTATCGGACGATTACCTCCAGATTGGGTTCTGGCAACTATGTACTGGGATCATATATCACACAGCGACGCTTCGGGATGCTGAGAGAATAACAATCTGGGGGAAGTGACAAAATAACTGGTTTAAAATTGCCCAAATCTGAGCTTGCTACCATAAAGGGTGTTTGTTCCCATAGCAAAGGCTATTGTTCTAGGAAATACTTATTCTGGTCTGCCGCTTGTAACTGACGAACGCTAATCAGGTCGCCAAGTTAGAGTGAATCTGGGAATACGATATATGGTGTTGACGGCAATTTCATTTTCAGCTTGGAAACAGGAGAAATTACAATATACTGTTTGCCCTGGGGAAAGTGTTCAATTGACGATAGACACCACATGGCCAACATTGGCATCAAAGTGATTGTTCGCATGTATCAGCATCAATCCATATTACTACCGGGGTATGTCTTTATAAACTCAGGAGCTTATCAAACTTTACTAGCACTTGTTAAGTGACACAAACCCCTCAGTTTCAGCACACTGCATAGTCCATGTCTGGGCCACCTAGAGCCTTTCAGGGGCTGGACCCGCCTCTGAACAGCTCTCTGGGTGGCCCCAGACATGGACTATAGACATGATAGATGCTTCTACCACTCTTATATTATTAGCAAATGCCACGGAGTGAAGTTTGGGACTCTGAAGTAGTTTAGGTTATATATGTGCAACTTCTGGAACTTTGGTCAATGGCCAAGTTTCATGCCCAAATACGGCAATCTCGAAAATTGGACTGTATCTTGGAAATCGCTGCCCGTAGAGCAAAAATAAGCTCAATTTCGACCCCCTGGGTTAGAAATAGACATACATGTGCAACTTCTGGAATTTTGGCCACTTGCCAAGTTTCATGCCCAAATATGGCAATTTTGAAAATTGGCCCGTATCTCAGAAACTGCTGCCCGTACAGCAAAAATAAGCGCAATTTCGACCCCTTGGGGTAGAAAGTGGATATATGTGCAACTTCTCGAACTTTGGCTACTTCTGGAATTCATGCCGAAAAAATGACAGTTTTGAAATTTGGCCAGTATCTCAGATTCCGCTGTCCGTAGAGTGAGAATGAGCTCTATTCTGAGCCCCTGGGGGAAAGAGAGTATATGTGCCACTTCTGGAATTTTGGCCAAGGGCCAAGCATTCAAGTTTCATGCCCAAATATGGCAATTTTGAAAATCAGCCATTATCTTG
>JAAUYG010025435.1_pt1 | contig 24497 bp, 9 predicted proteins | sample 7278091 | NCBI WGS metagenome assembly JAAUYG01 (sample SAMN14350201, study PRJNA611818) | marine sediment metagenome | isolation source: surface marine sediment (0.6m) | place: French Polynesia: Moorea | collected 2018-08 | reverse complement strand
ATGCCCAAATATGGCAATTTTGAAAATTGGTCCGTATCTTGGAAACCGCTGCCCGTAGAGCAAAAATAAGGTCAATTTCGACCCCCTGGGGTAGAAAGAGGGTATATGTGCAACTACTGGAACTTTGGCCACTTGCCAAGTTTCATGCCCAAATATTATGGCAATTTTGAAATCAGCCATTATCTTGGAAACCGCTGCCCATAGAGCAAAAAGATGCTCAATTTCGACATCCTGAGATACGAAGAGAGCGTATGTGGAACTTTGCCCCATGGCCAAGTTGGTTGTTAAGCAGAGCGCCAAGGCCCATGGGCCTCTTGTTATGTTTGTCCCTGTGTGAGTCAACACAAAAGTTACTTCTTGGAATTTTAATTCTGAAAAAAAAAAAAATAATAATATTGTGGTCCATGGGTAAAGGAAAAACTTCCTGGAATTTGCTAATGGCAGAGTGAAACGAGGTGAAATTTGGGACTCGGAGGTACATGTACTATAGTGGAATGTATGGGTACCTTAATTTGACCTTGCAGCATTCAAGGACATTTAGGGGTTTGGGTGCACTTAATTTGCTATCTTCAGGAAATACCATTTTTTACAAAGCTATTTCGACATGTTTCTTTTTCCACCAAATATTTTTTATAGGTGTTCCCTGTGACAGTCCATACAAAAGTGCTTTCTTGGAGTTTAGAAATTTAAAATGTGAAAAATAAAATTGAAAGTTTACTATTTATTACTGACATGTAATATTGCTGATGTAGAGTGAAGTCTGGGACTTGTGGGTTTAACTTGCAGTACATATGTGGGGTAGCATTTTGGGTGATCCAGTGCACTCAACTGGTATCAAGGAACATGTGTGCAAGTTTACAAATGTTATTTAACTGCTGCCATCAAGCAGAGCTCCTTGGTGTAGGTATATGTGTGTGACACTGTGTGTGTGTGTGTATGTGGGGGGTGTCTGAAATTTGTCTCTTAGTACATGTATGAAGAAAGAAAATGTTTCAAGCTGCTATATAAAAGGTAAACAGTGAATACACATGTGGTAACTATATTAGACATTAACAGAGTTTCCAATATGGGGCGTCAAAATGCATGACTACATTTACTTGAAAATGAAAGTGCAATTAAGGTCCTTCATATTAAAAAGGCCATATGACCTATGAACACTTGTAAAAGGAACTCCTACTTTAATATGATAGTCCAAAGGTATCTTATTTTCATTTGAAATAAATTGAGAGGTCAGACTCAAGGTCATACCTTTTTTATTATGTGTCTTATGGACAGTAGGTGGGGGGTGGGGGGGTAACTTGAAGTTATACTTTAATTGATCCCTTACAACTACATTGGTGCTAAAGTTAGAGCATCTGTCACTGGTGGACACTACTAGGAAGTCATATATTGGGTACTGAGCGCATAATTAAATTTGACTTGAAAGGTAATATTTATGGTCACTCCCTAGATATCAGGGATAAATTTATCTCTGCAGTTAGATTTGAGTCCTTACATGAAAGCAATAGACTTTATATATACCGGTTAATGTTTCTCTGGATAACTAAGATTTGTTACCATATATATGGGAGTTGTAATTGCACTGTATACCTTAAATCACAGTCAATTAGTGGTGTCTTAATTATTACATTTGAATGAGTGTCCTTCAAATGTTAAGTTCATAGTTCTGTCTAATTTGAAATCAATGTACACATCTGAGAAAGAAATATAAAATGATGCCATGTTACCAGTATGTTTGCACTGACCACTAAAAGAAATTCAAATATCATGATACATGTATCCAAACTCCAGCCACACCATCTGATTTGACCTTTATTTACGTTCAAAAGGCCATTTCAAGCCCACTCATATTCTGAATCCTTAGATCATATATGTACCAGTAGTATTTCAAATGCCATTTATATGTCATGTACTAGGTAAGAGATTTTTTGCCTTAAATACATAGGTACAATGTGATATATGTTCTGAAAGTAAATCATTTCTTAAATTCTCTTATATACAAATGTACATATGTTTAGAAACACCAAATACTTACATACAAGTACATGTATGTATCACAGTTGACTATCAGAAGCTTCAATATAGTCACACTGGACTCACATGACAAGAATAACATAGTAAGTTACACGTGCAGCATAAAATTGTATAAACTGTTTCCTTTTCCACCACTTAACATAAGCATTTAACAACCAAAGACTTACTCTTTATTTAATTAATCTATATACAGTGCTTAAATTGCAGGGACCACTGTAACTTTAAAACTTCACAAACCTGGGTTCACAACCAAGCATACAATATGTAGCATAATACAAATGAATTAGCGTCTACAAAGGTCTTTCAGCATACTGTATGATGTAATGTGCTCACAGTGCATTTTAAAGGCACAATAAAAAGCACAAAAATTATTACCGAATTTACTGGTAACCTACAAAGAAATTGACTGGCATTTGCAACTTTTTATAACTTGTGCCTGGAGAGAGGACCCATATGGTAGTGAACGACAATTAATATGTCTTAAACGTTGAAAAAGAAATATACATGTCCACATGCAGACTTATCTTTGTACTCAACTGAACTGTTCAACATCACTACATTATACTGGATCTACCATTCACTTTTAGAAATGGTATAAAGTACTATTTTAAACAACGCATATTACTCATACTGTCTGGTATAGTGTTTAACACCATGTAAACAATACAAATGTCCCGTTATGCATATGAACATGTGCATATATTCTTAATTTAATTGGTTTCATTTGCTGTCGTCTCATAACCCAAGCAATAACAGAATAAATCCATCAAACAGTCCAACAATTCATATTAGCAAACAATTCATTTCCATACATTGCGTACACTACCTCATTCATATCAGCATATGAAATGTCTCTGTATATTTATCATAAAGTTTGGTTGAAATCGGACCACAACTGTGGGAGAAGTAGCGTTTTGAAATTTTGGATTCCATAGGGTCCCATATTAATGAAAACGAAAAAATATCGTAAAAATTTCCACAAAATTTGGCTTAGATCCATGTTGCGGTTTCTGACAAACCTGAGTTAACGTACGGATGATGGACGGACGGATTACAGACACCTGCACCATGACAGTAGTTCTGCTGACAGAGTCAAGCAGAGCTAAAATGCCAAGGTAGGCCATATGATACTATTAAACACTAATAGGAAATCATATATCATTGTATATGGGGGTCAAAGTTAAGGTCACTCAGATTTCAAAATCCTCATATCTCGTAAAGGAGCCGAGTTAGGCCCTATGCTACTATTAACCATCAATAGGAAACCATATATCGAGAGTCCAATGACACCATCACTTTTGATCTTGAGTGACCTTGAAAGGTCAAAGTCAAGGTCACTTGGATTTCAAAGCCTTATATTTCGTAAAGGAGCTGAGTTAGACCCCGTGTTACTATTAACCATCAATAGGAAACCATATATTGTGAGTCCAATGACACCATCACTTTTGACCTTGAGTCAGTAGTAAACCTTGAAAAGTTAAAAGTCAAGGTCACTCAGATTTCAAAGCCTTATATGATAAAGGAGCTAAGTTAGGCCATATGTTACTACTGGTAATAAAATGTCAACAGGAAGCAACATATGGAGAGTCCAATAACACAATCAGATTTGACCTTGGGTGACCTTGACAAGTGAAAGTCCAGATTACATGTACTTAGATATTGAATGGGAAGGCATCTGTAGGTTACACATTTACCTCTGGTGTATTACTATGATAGTCTTGATGTCATACTAGGGTGTTTGTAGGCAGGCAGGGTTTTCCACTGTCCCAGCGGCCTAAGTTCTTGTTAAATTTGACTTTGAGCAGTTGACTGACCTTTAATACCTATTGCTGTTATGAAGCAGAGCGGCAAGGCCAATGGACCTCTTGTTTGACAATACTGCAGTTTGATGATCCTGGACTGTGTCATTGTGACATTAGTTTCAGTACAAAACATTGTGTGAGTCTGGAGATTTAGTTTGCCAGGGCACAGACAAAGTAATCCAGACTTAGAGAGCACATGGTAGAGAAAAGAGGCAACTATATAATTTGAAAAGGAGCTGAGTGAGTGGGACATTTACACACCGACAACATATATCAAGCACTGTTTGCAACATGTTTGATACATGATATTTATTTTTGTTTCATAGATGATATAAAACATGATAACAATATGTGCCTCTTGTATTAAAGCAAGGTAAAAATCCATCAATAAAGTGACTACTATAACCAGTAGTATACAACATATAAATCACTGTCAGTCAATATTCCAGATTTTATAAGGGCCATATCCGTCGGCAACAAATCTCGGCGTTCTGCATGTCTACGGCCCAGACTGGGTGACAGTCACATTCTGCTCTAGGATAATGTCACTGCTCCGGGTTTCCATGGCAACCAGTATGGCACAGTGGATGTCGTGCCTGCATCACCGGGATGTGAAGTCCTCAGTACCTGAGGCTCTGACGTGAAGCCTTGGTTAACCTCTAGGATGGTATATATCATAGGTGTTGCGTTCCTGTCCGTACTCGCAGCCTGCTGGTCAGTTTAACGTATCCCATTAGCTGGCTAGCAGATCGCCCGTCTGGGAGGAACCCACTGTCTGTCTAGCTGCGTTCGGTCTGCTGTACAGCCGCTGTCCTGTATGGTTGCTGTTTGACGTAACGCAGGAGATGAGCTACCGCAGTTGGCGTTACCCCAGGGATACGGCTAGCCATGGCAATCTGAAACATATACCAACAGTTTGATAATTAACTTGCATATAAGCAAAGTTTTTATGCAAGTCCTGTCATAATACTTTTCCATCATCCATGTATACAGTTCATGTCTGAGGCATTTTTTGGCATATACGGCATGGAATTCCATATCTGTACTGTATACATCACGCACATTTGTGCACTACACTATGCATTATTTATTTATGTATTTATTTATTCAAGTGTATACATGTACTTTTGTTCTCTTGTCTTTATCTGGCTTTGCAATATTATATACGCTGTATTTCAACACGTGTATCACCATATGTACATACATGTACAAGTACGATACTTGAAATGACCTACATGTATATGATATCAATCAGTCTCCGCTGAATTCCAGATTTTTTGTACACAGGTAGTGTAGCTACGTTTTATATACAGTAGCTAGTATGTTATGGCAATGTCACTATAATCTGCCACCCCACCCCCTTACAATTGCTAAGGCTTTCAGGGATGACAATGAGCTTGTTGCTGTACATGTATTCACGTATGGACACATTGGCAGAGACACTGCCGGTGATCATACCACTGGCACAGGAAACACAACAACTAACCCCAGATGACCTAATTGCGTGACCAAGGCCTGTAGATTAAGAAGACAGGTCGAAACGTCGCAGTAGTTTCAATTTTTGTTCCAAAGTAAGCACATTTTCCTTACTATCCATATGGATTCTTGGAACCATGAGCAACATCTTTCATAACAACTAAGCTGGTTTGCAGGGCCTCTGAGTCTGACAATTAAATAATTCCAGTCTACTTCACTTTGACATTCCGGAATTAGTAACTACAAAGTTTGTGGCGGTTTATAGTGGTTACGGCCGAGTGATTTTGGGAGTGGCAGACTTAAGGTGTGTTCAGTGAACCTTGACAGGCAGATAAAGCCCCAATCACCTTCTGTAATCTGTGGATTTAGAACACAAATGCAGGGATTAGCCTTAGCCTAACAATACTAACAGGAACTCAGGCCATGATTGCATCATACACCTGATGTAATGCGCATGAAATCTGCATGGCAGCACAGAGACTACAGGATTAGCACAGGAAATTGATCAGCGTGGATTGGCCAATAAATTCCAGTGTGTGGCAGTGGCTGGTTTATTTATTTAGGATGTTAAATTAAAGTCAAATGGAGTTCCTGAAAATATACTCAAATCTAAGGTTTGACTTAAAAGGTCATTTAAATCTGCATTGGCTGAGAATGTAATTATATTTTATAAGTCAAAGTTTCGACTCCAGTATTTTCAAGAACTTCACCATACATGAAGCTAACAGTAACATGAGCATAAGGCAATAAGTTCTTGGATGTGCATGGTACTTCAGAGGCATGGGGTTACTACAGTTACATGAACATTTATTACATTCTACAAGTTTTTTTTAGACTTAGTGTAACATATGTGTAAGGGATGTTATGATTGTGGTCCAAGACACTCCTGGGCAGTGGCTGAACTGGTAATATCATTTATCGTATACATGGTACACGTACCGTGTAGACTATCATCAGTTGATAAGCCCAACATCTTCGTTTTTGGAACCAGGCTTCTATATGTATGTTTTAAGTTTAGGTAGATGCAGCATGAACCGGGTTTGTCTAATACATGTATGTTAGTTCTAGCTGTATACCCAATATTACTATGATTACAGTAATTAAGATGTTAATATATCTGACCCTAACTAAACTGACACTTTGCATTCCCGCTAAAGCATGTGTGAAGTGTATATAATTGTGTGGCCCCACCCTTGGCAACACTAAAAAGCAAGACTCCGGGAGGGCCTCTGCAGCCTAGCCCCTGATGTAGTAGGAGTGGGGACAGACAGGTCTACCCCGCTGTCTCCTAGGAGACTGTCGTGGGTGGTGCTGGGTCACGCTCTGTGGGTTAATGAAGGCGTAGCTGGTGTCTGGGGACACAATGACATTGGCCTGGCTTCTGTGACTGGAATACTGCAGTGTCACACAACAGCGCCATGACAACGGTAACCATGACATAGACCTGTCAGTCACCACGGTAACAGCTGCGGCACCAACACCTGACTCTGGGAGCTGATGCCAGGTCTGAGAATCTGCTGTGGATGGGTAAATGCTGCCAGCCACTCTAGGCTGTGGCAGTGCTGCTTCCAGCCAATCAGCATTGAGAGACGGAGTCTGAGATTGAGTCTGAGACTGCGTGGGCTCTATGCAGACTCACAGCTAGAGGTAGCAGGGACGTCCAGTAACCAGGACCAACCAGCACAAACAGTCAAATTCCTGGACTATGACCACACTGATAACCTGTATAGTGATGGTGGAAGCTGTTCAAGGAAAATTATACTCACTGGAATAATAATCCCAGAACTGGGTATGTACGTACGTATGCATTTTGCTGTAGTAATAGTTATTTGTTAATAGTCAGCTTTTATTTATCACAAACTTACTGTTATATTTCGCAAACAGTTGTTTATTAAGTAAAGGAAATATCACTTCTTACAAAATTCTATCCTACATATCAAATCAAGAACAAATTCTATTGGAAGTTGTTGATAGAACTCTACTGGAAGATGTTAATAGAACTGTACTGGAAATTGTTAATAGGACTCTGTTTATGCATGTGTTTATTGGAAGTTTGTTTAGAATTCTATTGAAAGTTAATTGGTTAAATAAAAAGAACTCTGTTGGAAGTTGTTAATAGATCTAAACTCTACTGGAAGTTGTCAATAGGACTTTATTGGAAGTTGGTATCGGAACTCTATTGGAAGTTGGTTAAATAAATAGAACTTTATGGGAAGTTGCTAACAGAACTATACTGGAAGTTGTTAATAGGACTTTATTGGCAGTTGGTAATAGAACTCTATTGGATGTTGCCAATATACATGTACAGTGGTCCCTCTCTTAAAGGACACTGTCTAGAATTAGGACAGCCCTCTATAAAGGGCACATATATGCACATATTTTTGGCAGAAAGTACTGTGAATGCATGTGGTGCTCCCTCTCACCAAAGGACACCTCTCTAATAAGGACAGAAGTTTTTTGGCAGAAGAGATGTCCTTAATAGAGGGGTCTACTGTATCTCTATTGGAAGTTGATAACAGAACTCTATCGGAAGCCAAACCATGTAAAACCATGACCATACTGATATATAGTAACAATTAGGATATGCAACATACATGTATATGTAACTGAATAAAGTATGTCCTAAAAAGTATTAGTGAAAGTGAAATATCATATAGATAGGATTCTATGTCGCTTCATACTAGCTTATAATGTACATGTACACATGATATACAGGTACATATATTTCTATTAGTCTTATTTCTCTCAATGTTAAATGTTAGGTCATGATTTGAAATATTTTTTTACTATTTTTAACATCTATGTACTTTATCGAAAGTTACAAAAGGACTTTAAAAACTTTACAAAATCTGAACATGACATGAAGAAATATTAAAATTCAACAGAAACACTCTTTACTCATGTCACAGCTCCAGCAGAATGCGGCTTCCATTTCTGCAAAAATTACAGTTTGGAGGGCAAAATACAGTTGGTTAAACAATCAATTTTATAGTATAGATAAGTTGGGCAGTAATTTACTTATACTTGGATAGATCAAACTTGTACAATCCATGGGACCAAGAAAATGTGGTCCTTATACTGGAGGTGATCTTAAAATAAAGGTCATCAACACACAAAGTGGTACTTAATTGGGACCAATCAAGTGGTCTTACAATACATGTTATAGTACTCAATGGTGGTTTTACAATAGGGTTACAAAATAGAGGAGACCACTGTATTTTCTACCCACACATGCACAAACCTGGATAGCCTTTGCCAACCATTACAATTTAGGAAGACTGATGGTGTAATCCTTGGGTATTTACGTTATCAGACCCCCAATCTGACCTCATCCCCCAGTTTTCTCAGCTTCCTTTCTCCATCTCGGAGTCTCCAGACCCAGAATCAGCATAATTACAGAATATTTATGACATATTTGCCAGGTCAAGCATGGCACTTCATAATCATTGTTTATGGGCTGCTGGGATTTTTTTTTTTTTTTATCAGGCAGGTAATCTGGCATCTTGCTGACCTGTGGAAAAATGTTCCGGCATTTGTAAGTGCAAGCCGACTCCGCTGCTTACAGAACCCTATCCCCTGGCTGAAAGGAAACCAACGGCTGACATTTTGGGCCAATTTGCAGGTCACTCAGCAGAGCATGGGCCAGAGATGGAGTAAGACTCCCCTCCAGTGCCCTGCTATTCCATTGATCAGCATAATCACTGCCTCTTACAATCAGGGAGATGGGCTTCTCAACAATGCCTCAAACCAGGAAATAAACTTGAATTCTGTAAAATCTTGCCAATCAGGGTATTTTCTCAGGCTTGTAGTGAGCTTCTGAGCAATTGTATGTTTGGTTAAGAATTGACTTCTGTTAGAGCCTTGAAGAATTTAACCTTGTTTTCATAGACTTTGCCAACTACAGTAGTCCCTGTATTTTAAGACCACTCATTCAGCCTTAAAAATATGGTCTTAACTTGAAGGTGGTCTTAAAATGGAAGGATATTTATATTGAAAATATAAGAGTGGTGTGTGCTGATATCTGGTCTTAAAATGGGGGGGAATTACTAAATGGAAAGGTCTTAAATCGCAGGACCACCATACATGTTTCTAAATTCTATAGCCCTGCAATACATGTGGGCCATAGTGTCTGACATCCTTCATATTTACATCACTACATGCACTATGGATTGTAACTCAGTGCTTGCACTGATAGTGCCTATATATATTATCGTAGACTGGGATTTTTGAGATAACTGTGACCATCCTAACACATGTAGAAGTGCAGTACCTATATCATGTATATATATGCATGCGGCTTCCTCATGTTCCTTGTAAACAATGGTCGACATGGTTCCTGTACCGTACATATGCATGTACAGTGGAACCTGGTCTAAAGACCACCTGTATATAAAGGCCACCTGCTTATGAAGACATTTTACAGGTCCCCAGGGGTATACTTTTCATGTTATTGAACCTCTATATAAAGACCACCTATGTATAAAGACCACAATTTGTTGGTCCTAGGGTAGTCTTTATATACAAGTTTCACAGTTTCACAGTTTCACTGTATATTCCACTGGGTTGTAGGTACCAGACTGCAGACTGTATTATCATGATTATTGATATTGAAATTATTAGACGCACACCCAACGTGCCCAAGCCCTTGCACTTTCCATGAACATTAGGTACATGATTACCTGTGGTAACATGTCCATGTAGTAGTAACATATTATAAAGGCAAATGGTATCTGATCTAAAGTTCTAAATGTAATATCATATGGAGTGAAGTCTGGGACCTTCGCGCTTATTTCACCATGCCAGAATTAACTGACGCCTGACAGCAGCTAGTCACAATCTGGCATTTCCAGTCAGTGTTTTCACTGCTATAATCATGTTAATGCCAGCAGTCCAGATTTTTATAGACTGCGCCTTATCTCATACATGTACAGTCCCCAGGATGCCTGCAAATGAAGTCACTTTTAGGACAGCCAGTCTGTGGGAGGCAAAAAGTTTACATAGGCAAATTAGGAGAATTAACTCTTCAGCAGAGAGCAGCAGTGGAGCTTTTTACTGGGGAAGGGCTTCCTGCCTGCATGAGTTTGCTCTAAAAAGTAAAGAACTGGCATTGTCCTTTACCCAAAAAATCGAAACTGGAGATTTACATGTCTCAAAGTGGTCTTCTGAAATCCAACATTCCTCTGACTACAACATGTTCAAACTATTTTATTTTTCAGTTGATCTGAGTATTACTGGTATATTTTATGACCTCCACAGACCATTACTAGTATGGTTATAGTTCATTATCTCAGCACACCTGAGTATGATACTGTATTTTATCTCGGCACACCACCATTAAACCAGTATTTGATTATCTCAGCCCACCAGTATTATTAGTACCGGTAAGCCAGTACTACTTTATCTCAGCAACATCCCCTGTACCCCACCATTTTACAATTCTAAGGCTTGATCTTTATTCTCAAACTTTTTCTGTTCTGTAAATACCACTATTGAACAATTAAGCCTTTTATTTTTTCAGCCTGTCACTATATATTGGTACTCAGTATTTTAGACCAAAGCTTTCCTCAAAATAATCTGCATACAATAACTACCAGTACTTGCATGGAGAATCTGATATTTCCAATTTAAAATGAAATTGTACATTAAGAATTCCCAGAACACGCTGGATCATAAGTATTTTTTTTTTTTTTTATCCTAGCTACTACTCACAGTTTCAGGCTTGGCCAGTGCCAGCTTCTCCCTAGCTTCCAATGACAGATCCTGCAAACTGGAAAAATAAATCATCAGGAAATAAGGTAGAAATATCACCTGCAATTTAATTTACCCACTGTCAGAGACTACATTGGATCACAACAAATCAGGGATGGAATTATTGAAAATACTTAAGTCTAATTTTTGACTTAAAGTCGCTAATTTGAGCAGTGTGATTGCATGTCTCTGCTTGAGTCTAAGTTTTGACTTAAGTCACAAAATCTGAGCAATGTGGTTGGCTAAGAATCTCACTATAAGTTAAAACTTAGACTTAGTATTTTTGAGAATACATGCCCCGAGTTTCTCATACCTGGTACAGTAACAGTAACAAATTTATCATCACATGAACATCATGTGCATCTCCAGATCTCTAGATTAGGTCTTCACCTACATGAACTAAACTTTTTATACATGTATTTTATAACAACTCTCCCTAGACATCAGCATACATAACAAACATACTACCGGTACTTCCAAAATGTCGCTAAATTTATCACAATCTAGTTGCAAGAGACCAATTCTATTTTAAAACATGTAAAAGACAGTTGTTTTTGGGGGGTTTTTTTTTTTTGGTTTTATGGTAGTCTCCAAAACAGAACATTGCATGTTATAACATGCCATATACATGTACATGTATATTAACTTAGTGCTACCTTTAATCTGTTAATTACGTTTAATTAACACATGTCGAATTCATATATTGTCAATAATGTTCTTGTTTTATTTTCAATATATAGTAGAACCTGTCTTGAAAGACAGGTTCTAGTGTATGGCCTGTTTGCCATAAATATATGGTCTCTCAAGACAGGTTGTCTTTTGTGACAGGTTTAATTACATTGAAATGTGTGACCTTGACCTTCCAGCAGCAATATGTGGTCCTTCACAACAGGTGGTCTCAGGACAGTGGTCCCTCAAGACAGGTTTCACTGTAATGTTTTTGACTTAACTTTAAGATCACCAGCAGTTTAAAACCATGCACAGACCATGCACCTTTTAATAGCTAAATGGGTGGTCGTTATAAACTGCAGGGCTATGATGTAATATTTACAGGCGTGGTGGTAGCCAGATTGTCTGACGGTGTAGGTATAATGTCTGCCAGGTAAAGATATTTCCCCAGCTCCCCAGCAGACTCCCATGTTAAAGGTGATGAGAAGCTACATTACTGGCACACACAGAGCTAACTCTACACATGCACATGATGCAACTCTTCTGGAATACTCCACCTTTCACTGATGTATTGTGTGCTCCCAATTTCCGTTTCTCTTCAGAAACCGCTACCAGTAACAAATATATGCTGAAATATGCGTGGAGGCTTATTTTTTGTCCATTTGAAAACTTGCCTCTGGTTTAGCGTACAGGAACATGTACCTACTACATGTGTGCTGGCACACAATCATGTAGCTTTCTACCCATGCATGCACTTCTGTGCAACCTCTCCACAATTCTGAAATCTTGCTGAATGGACGGCAACATATTTCTTCAATTATACCCCAGTACTTTCACTGCCAATCTTCCTATATACAATGGACCGGATATGTTACATGATTCCTTCCATTCAGCACAATACATGCTGCAGCGCCTTCAACTGTCATGGGGTCATAGGCAAAACCCCGGGCCGTCTGAGGCAAAGACTCTGAGAACTGATAGAGGGATCTCAGGTGAGAGCGCCAGGAAACATCCTACCCCCTCAAACATCCCCACGGAAACAAACTCTATCCTCTCAAACAGGGACGCAAAGTAAACAACTCGTCCTTCATGTTTGAGCAGAAAGACAACCATTGCTGCGAACATGTTACTATAGCAACATAACACGGGATCTAAGAGCGGAAGTTTGCAAACTGAGCAACCTGACTGACAGCAAATTTTTCCAGTAATTAGTTTATTTATTTCGGCATGGTTTGCATACCTCGGAGGGCCTACCGAGGTTTTAAACTAATGGCCATTGTAGCACAGTGGTTGTTGCAATGTAGTCAATATATGTAGTGTTAGTGATGACGGACTGGCAGAAAGTATGAAGAAATTGCTGCCAATCATCATGATCATTAGAAATATATTCCCCTTTCACACCAGTAATCCAGAGTACTACTTCAGCGGATAAAGCAATTAAAACTTTCATGCGGACACTGACTGCACTTTCACCCCAGAATAGTTACTTCGGATTAGACATGTTAGAATGATGCGCTTTACCAAAATTATCTACCACTGGGAGATAGAAATTTTAAACTGTGAGGAGACATGTTTTTTCTTTTTCTTTTTTTCCCAGTGGGAAAGTCGGTCATGTGACTCAGCCTTGAGATTCACCGCAGTCTAGCCTTTTTTTTATCAGCATGTTCCTGTAAAACTTCATAACAGACCAAACTGCGGTCGGGTTGACAGAATAGTTATCGTTTAAAAGTCCGTTTCGTGACAGTGTCCAGCACTCCACGCAGCCAAGTAGGTTCCTTTCAAACCAGAGTTACGCCAAAATAAATTTTAATTCGGATTACTGCATGTACAGTGCTCCAATTATTTTCCTGGAGTACCTAGCTACTTCTGTTAGGGGGCAAAATTTGTGCCGCATTAGCACATTCACACCTGAAATGCTTCACATATTATGATCATGATCATGGCCCGTATTAATGCCGGTGATAAAGAAACAATTGTTTCAAGAAAAGAAGATAGTTGCATATACTAGCTTATGAACAGCTGACCAAAATACAACAAATTACATGTAGCTACATTCTAAACCTATCACTCAAGGATGCATGAAGGCATTAAGTAAGAAATGTGCAAATACATACATGTAAAATATATGTACCGATATACATGATATATGTCGATGCACTCCATTGGTTGCATTCCAATGGTTTAAACTTCAGATGTATATGTATAATATTGACTATACTGAACTACAGGTTGATCAATATAAACATTTCTTCTTCTTCTTCTCCATTGTAATCCCGCCTTCATAAATTTGAAAGCTCTGATGAGGCACTGTTGCATAGTACATCAACAATCTTCAAGGGTGGGAGATTGATATAAACAGTCAGACATAGCATGATAGCCGGGTCTGACAGGTATATCACAAACTGGCAGTCACAATACTGCCACAAATTATCATAACATTATTACAACCATGTACATGTACATGTATACTCTACGGATTGTCCAAATATGTCTAATCTGAATAGTATTTGTATGTCTCAGACACATAACAGCCATAAAAAAGTGTTCTTGTTATGAGTAACTGGACAAATTGTTGTCGATGTAAGCAAGCACAGTCCTGGTGGAGAAGGTAAACTGACCAGTTATTGTTGTTGTAAGCCAAGGCCAGCCCTGATCGACTCAGATACTGACCGTCTGAATTTTCCTCCGGTGGGAAAATGCTGCATCACTGAGACTTTAGCGGAATGCCCATCCCGCAGCCAGCGGGGCTCAACCTTAACTACGTCTGTCAAAATTCCCCTACCCCACTGTGAGGATAAAAGGCTGGGAGACGAGGCGGCCGGTATTTACTAGTGCTGCTGCTCCACTAGGCACGTAAACATACACATAGCACAGTAGCAAGCTGAACTAACGGCCAGGTAACCGATGGTAACATCCGGAACATTCTCCACCTTCACAACAATCCATGAGAAAAAAACTCATTTATTTCTCCGAGAACATCCATTCAGCAATTATCCCTGGTCTGAGAAATGACCTGGCTGATGTGACTTGGAGGTTATTACAACACCAACAGACAGGCCGTATAATCCCACTCTCCGTAATGCATGTAATGGCTGTAATTGGTTTGATTCAGTACTACTGGGCCAGAGTGAGAAATTAGGGATCTTACCCTCCCTTTACCTCCCACCTACCCTCAAACACCCGCCCTCTCAATCTCCATCCTTCACAGGCTTCAAGCTTTGATGATAGAGGTCACCGTAGTCATAGAAACGGCTTTAACCGACCTGCTTACAGCTGTGATCCCTGGTGGCTTCTTTCCAAACCGGGAAATTATTCTGATGTATCTCAGAAACAGCTAATACCCCTGGTAGCATATGATACAGAGCTTAACTGGCAATACACCAACCAGAACATGAATATACAGTGGTCCCTACTTTTTAAGAAAAATATGGTCTTAAACTGAAAGTGGTCTTAAAATAGAAGGATATTTATATTGAAAATATAAGAATGGTATCACTGATGGCTAGTCTTAAAATAGAGGGAATTGTTATATGGAGGTGTCTTATTATCTTAAATTGACATTAAGGACATTAAGGAAAAATACAGTGATTCCTCAAAATTACAACTCTCTATTTAGGACCACCCTTGATTATATATAAGACCGCTTGATTTGGTCCTAAAGGCCAAATTTCTGTGTTAAATGACCTTAAGACCACCTGCAATATAAGACCACATTCTTGGTCCCATGGGTGGTCTTAAAATAGAGGGACCGCTGTATTTATATTGGAAATATCGTGTCAATGATGGTGTCTAATAAAAGAGAGTTTCAGTTTTAAAATGGATATATCTTAAATCAAATGGATCAGTGTACACAATGTGTATGATATATCACTAAAATATATACCTTTGACCTTCAATTTCTGAAGGTCACTTAAGTAGCCATATGTTGTGCAGTTTGTTGCAACTGAAAGGGGCAAAATAATTTTTTATAATTTTTTCCATACCTGGTACATGATCAGTAAATGTGATTAACATACTAGCTATGACATGCATGTATAAACCTTGGAAATGAGAAGATGACATTTAAGCCAGGAACAGTAAGTAACACTAGCACAAAGAAAATTTCTTTTTTAATTAATTACACCCAAATGGAAATGCACAACTACTAAATCTACTGCCACTTAAGAATTTTTGCCTCCGCAAATTGAGGCACTGCACCTCATCATACTCATGACACCCCCGAGGCAGCTAGCACATTGTAGCACCGAATTGTAAGCATTGCACCATTGCACTGCAACAACCCTTGAACAAAGTTTTTGGCTGCCAAACTTTAACATTAACCAGTAACACATGAGCAACTCGAAACCACTTTAAATCTGAACAGTGACGGTTTAGGAATCATCTCGCCATATGCAAATGCACGACTCGTCTCTTATGTCATATGTACAATCCAGCCTTACATAATGCCATGACAGCATTGAGAGATTACCCACTGATACATGGAAAAAGAAATGTATCCATGGTGATGTTACACAGAACCCTGGACTGATTAATGGAAAGCCATCTGTCTCTTTAATCATATCCCTATGCAAATACGGAGCCGCCAGTACATACATGTATAGACCATACCACCCCTGGGTTGGGGGAATATTTGCATAATCCGATCTTTCTGAGTCAAGGCGAGTGAAGCAATGTAGATATCCACGGAGACTGGCATTAGGTGGATTTGATTGGTCGTCGCCAGAATAGGCGAGCCGATCTTTCGCAATTTACTCAGCGACAATGTGCCATGGTGGGAAATGTTTGTCAATTCTGTTTTATTCCTACCCATACCATACCCAGCAAAGCCAGCGGCTGTCAATTCCATGGAATGATTGCGCAAACACAATTTACAAGCCAGTCATTCAGAACAATAGAAATGGGGACAGAGGGGAATGGAGTAGAGGAGATTCTCACTGGCAATATATATACTCTGTGCTCTTATAGCAGCACAAACACCTTTTTTTTGTCCGGATATATCGTTTTGTTTTTCAGCAAATATTTGTCTGAAGCAGACAAAATTACAGGTATTTACAGCCTGAAGACACACCCTTACATGTATTTATTGTTCCAACATGCCGGAAAAGTTTGCACACACTAATTGCGGTGTTTAGTTTCAAGATGTTCCCATGACCAATACCAAGCAATTGATCAGCACCGTGATATCTGCAGTAGACATAATTGTACCTGAGGTTATTTTCAGGTCCAGCCTCATATAAGCCACTGATAAAACAAACATGACAAAGTGACAGACAACTGCATAAAAATTATAATTGGTTTTGTTACCAGAATTTGATCAAATATTTGTAAATGTTCCTAATTATCAGGCAGATTCAAACTTTTATCAATAGTATTCGTGGCCTCCTAGAACTAAAGCTGTTCAATCCATTTACCACCCTCCCTGCACTCCTGTGTACTTATACTATTAGAAATGTTCTACTACTGCATGCACTACCACTACCACCACCAACAACGCTACTACTGCTACTACCACTACCACTACTACTACTACTACCACTACTTATAGTATTATTACTAGCCTTTGGGTGTTCCATCCTGTTCCCACCGCCCCTGCACAGCACAGTGGCTAGAGCGTCCGCTCGGGGTGCTGGAGGCCGGGGTTCGATCCCCGACCGTGTCACACCAAAGACGTAAAAACTGGGAGGTTTGCGCTTCTCAGCTTGGCGCTTGGCATTAATGAGTTAGGCAACTGACTGGCGGCTCGGAGTCAGTATAAATGGTCTGAGTGATTCCTTTCTGCTCACCTGTGGCGGAATTGAATCGGTGGCTTGGCACCTAAAAACTGTCGGGTGCAGATTGTTCGGTCCAAACAATACAGGTCCACATTAACTCACATGCATACACCTGCATACACCACCGAATCCAACTTGCAGTCGGTGATATGACCATGACTGGCTGAAAGCCGACTATAAGCCTGATTCACCCCCTCCATCCTGTTCCCACTCTCCCTCCTCACCTGCTGTAATCCAGATCTGTTGGCAGCTGCAGCTGTTCGTCCCGTTGCAGCTGTTCCATCTCCTTGCGCTGCCTGGCCATTAGGTAGTCGTACCTGGCTGAGAGAGACAGACAAGGTGATATTATGCTGGGCTCACAGCAAGACACAAGAATGACCGGTCTGACAGCAGAAGACCCAGCCTGCCCACAAATTTTTAATGATGCTTAGGTACATGTGTAGGTACAAATGTACAAGGATTTTCACTTCCTACTCAGTGTATGTTCAACATACCTTAATAATACTCCTCTCTGAGATGCAATGTCACAAAATATGAGTGACCTTAAATTTAACCTTTCAGGTTTCACTCAGGTTACTCAGTGTCAAATGTGATGATGTACCGGTAAGTACATATCCCATGTGAGCTCCTATCAGTCTTCCAGTGTACTGGTACCCACACATTTGACATTGTATATCCTAACTACAGTGGTTCTTTTTGAGATATCACACTTAAATCATGGATGACCTTCAACTTGACATTTCTTGACTTGTTAACTTGACAAGTTACAATCTGACAGTTCGGCAAAACTCCTCTTATGACTTCCTATTAGTGTTTAATAGAAATATTTGCCTTAATGATGTTAACTCTGTTCCTGGAAAAATATTTTTTATATTTTTTTTACCTTATTTCTTTTTTTTTTTTTGCTGTGCAACTTGTTAATGCAGTGCTCTCTGGACTACTCATTTTCACGTGCAAGGTATCAGAGCAAAAGTTTCTGGTTCCTATATATCTATACATGAAAATGAGAAATACATCCTCTACCTACCTACAATTAAAACCACTTCGGAAATCTTATTCAGGTGTCAATAATACATACAATCCACTATATCTCAAAACCCATACCTAATACAATGTAAATGGTATGCACTTATTGAACTTCTCCGGTTACATGTGACTTTTTATATACATATTACCATGATTACTGCACAGGTTTCAGCTGGGAATTCTCTTTGTGTTTAGCCTCTACAATCAATTTATCTTAGGGGTTTTAATTTGACACAGTGGGACTATACGTCACAAAACTGAGAACTTCTACCATCAGTTCACCACTAATGGTTGGGGGGGGAGGGGGGGAGGGGGTATAATCAGTGGATGGTAAGTGGTAGCCTCGGTGATTGATAATAGATCCAGATAATTCCAGCTATAGGACTGTAGCACTATTTCTAACACTCTGGAATGCCTCGAGTTCCCTCCGGAACACTCTACAGTGGTATATATATAATGACAATTTGATGAAGTTTGATTGATCTCCTGTTCAAGCTGTGCCACACAGACAGACTGGTACATACATTACACGATATCCCACCCCACCCCACCCCACCTCCACAAATCTTTCCTCCCCAGCCCCTCCGCCCCCAAACACTCTTTGAAGAGCCATGTAACACAAAATCATCCAGTGCCTTGTGTTTTGCGCCAACCTCCCTCGGGGGTTCCTCCTAACTTACAAAAGTGGGCAATCTATCAATATCCGACCGTCTCCGTTCTCAGGAGACACCCTTGGTAACACTATCCCCTCCCTCTTATCATACAGTCCGAGGATAAAGCTGGCGCAGGGCGGTTTTAGCAGAGCTATAGGACAGACTTAACAGCATTGGGCCAAACCAGGCATGAACTGCCAAGCCCACAATAACCCTCCCATGGGAATTGAACGCCGATAAAAGTCGAGCTTTATGGCTCTCATCTCTTTCTCGCAGTGCGTGGCTCAGCAAGAAAACAAGTTTTGGTTTTTTTCCCTCTCTCTCTGTCTCTCCCCTACTGTTCAGCTGTGTTCTATGACTGTGTACTGGGGCAGAAGGGAAAAATTTGGTTCCAGCTTGCAGGGAGACCAGGCTGCGTGATGCAGGACATGGTGACACGAAATATGTGTCACCGAGACTGTGTGAATGTGCTGGAGATCTTTCGCTCCAGTAGATGGCGCATGTAGTAAAACAAATGCCCATCCACACTTCATGTTCTAAGGTCCAAATAAGACAAAGTAATTTAATCTATTTATATACATTTGCATGCTCTTTAAAATTGATAGATTGTCCTTTATATTCACATGTACACTGCAACCATTACATATTTATTTATTATTTATTTTATTGATTAGGTAGAATAGTTGATGCACTCACCTTCAATGCCTAATCTCCTAACAATGAACCTATCCTCCAGAAGGTGTGAGAACACCTCAGGGAATGCTTGACTCAGGGTTTCTATGGTTACCTGGCTACCGCCTAGCAACACCCAGGCGCTGGAGGGAGAGGGAGGGGCAATACATTGAAACAATCATAAAAACATGTACATTGCAAATTCCTGCTCTGCTACAAATTGTGTTGATACAATGTTTAGACTTTGAGGCTGAAGTTTCATGACACAAAAACTATTCACATTGGGCAAATGAATACCCACTGTATGTTCTGTTGTGCTCACATTCATTTTTAAACTGGGTACACGGTTATACAGTCAGATGTCCAGGCAACCAACATTCGAAAATCATATACAAACATCATAATCATGATAATGCGATTGTCATGTGGTCGGTCTCTTTGTAATCTGCAAGGATCTTCTGTAAATGCTACATTTGCCAGGAGCATGGCAGTTAGTGACAAAGAACAGTAAGCAATGCTACAACAGATTAATGGCTTTGTTCCTAATGGGATCGGTGGTCTTTGCAGAAAGCAGCCACTCTGAGAAGCCATCTTCTGCATGGACTATTATTGGCTAAACTAGCTAGGCCAAGTGGCATGAATGGCACACTGATGGTGAACTGATGGGTGAGAAATGACGAAAAAACTCATGATCCTACCATGTGACAGGGTCATACCATTTTACACCTTACCATTTGGTGAGTGAGCCTATTATTATTAGAGATGGACCAAAGTTAAGCACTGAACTGAACAGCAAAATAAGAGCATTAAAAGTTTAAGGCATACAAACCTCTGAGATATCCAATTGCTGCTTGGCGTCGTTTGAAGAATTTCACGCCATCTCTTCATAGGAAATGTGCAATCCCGTAGCAACGCTGCAGCGTTTTCCAGTTTACACTGAACTTGCTTGGATTTCTCGTATCGTACCCGGCCCACTATTCCTGCCTCATAGCCTGAGATAGAACATGTAGAGAATGCATATATAAGAGACTGGGGGCAAGTTTCTGGAAAAAATCTTAATTCTAATAAATGACCTAAATTTACTACCGGTAGTTGCCATGGCAACCATTGTCTTTTACATTGTTAAATCAGCGGCTGACTTAATCATGTTAATACTTTTGTAGAAACTGACCATGGACGTGATATAGTCAGACAGTGCACACAGTGGTTAGACCCTTCTATTTCAAAATCACCCTAGATTATATAAATATATTTATTTCTATATATATATCCCTCCATTATAAGACCACCAACAATGTAGGACCTTGTACATGTAAAATGTAACTAACTCATAATGGTTGAATGCATGGCCTTTACATGGGGCCGTTACTGTACAGTAGTCACCCTCTGATAAGGCCATCTTATTTGCCAACAAAATGTGACCATATTGGATAGGTGGCTTTGACAAAGAACTACAGCAATCCATCTCTAATAAGGCCACCTTATTTTGCCAAAACATTTGTGAGAGGTGGCCTTTGGTGAGAGGGGGACATTAATACATTGGTAGTACTCCGGGTAGTAGAAGCAAAGATTTATGGCCATATTAGAGGGTGGCCTCTGTTGAGAGTGGCCAGTAAGAGGGGGACTACTGTATACCAGTGTTCGTTACCACAGTTATATAGGCCATCGTAGACAATACCACACTGAGCCAAAGACTTAGTGATTGAATTCATGTTGGTTTGGTCTTCGTACATGTACATGGATATATCCCAGATGTTCCCTCAATAGTAGGTCTAATGGTAAGATGACCATTCTTATGTGCTGTACATGTATAATTTATGACCTCAACTGGGGCTTGATTTGGTCTACTTTGTGGTCAGCCTTTTCTGATCACATTACTGTCCCCATTCAGAAACCCTTGACCCACACAAATTCATGTGATCTTTTTAAATACAGTGGTTCCTACATTTTAAGACCACCCATTCAGCCAGAACAATGTGGTCTTAAATTGAAGGTGGTCTTAAAACAGAAGGGTTCTTATATTGGAAATATAACACCAGCGTTGTCAATGCACGGTCTTAAAATAGAGGGTAGTCTTAAAATTGAGGGGTCTTAAATTGCAGGGACCAGTATAATCCCAAAAGGGTCTTTCAGTTTGTGTGTCATACAGTGTAAGTCCAGAACATTAGGGTCAGAGTTCCATATATTTATTTTGTATATCCTACTACTGAACAGATGGCAGAGTACAGTATGACCAATACAGTTGTAAAGGCCGGCTGGTAGCAAAACATTTCGTAACAGTTATTGAAATCCCCCCACCCTGCCCCCCACCCCACCCCATCCCCCACCTCCTCCAATTACAATATAACAGGACAATTGTCCTCTCTCTGGAACTGAGCAGAAAATCTTACAGTCTGTGACAACTCTAATGTAGGTCATGTCACTATGGTTACAGCAACCCTGTGTTGCCATGGCAACAGTGACAGCAGGGCCTGTGGGGTGACAGCGCCCTCTAATGACCGTTGATCTCTCTGGCCTGGCCAGCCTGACCTACCACAGACAGAGTGTCTATTCTCTATGTACCCAGTACTAGGAGGATATTCTGGGCTAGTGCATGTAGTGCTAGGAAATACTCCTGATTAGCCACTGTGGATAACGGAATTTTTTTAGCCACAAACGAGTTTGATGAGCCACGAAATAGATTTGTAAAAGGTGTCAACAGTATTAAATTTTAACACAACAAGACAGCTGTGACTAGGGACTGTCCTGTCACTGTATTTCATGCATTTCGGGCAGAAATGTTATTAGCAAGTATCTGAATTTGTGTCTTACACTACATGTACCTGAGAAATACATACAACTAATAGGGAGTAGTTTAAACCCAGTGGCAGGAAAATGTCCCCGGGTATATACATATGTATATGATATACTGTAAATTCATTAATGTTTGCGGGGTTTGCATTTTTGAGACAAAACCATGTTTGCAGGGATTAATATTTGCCGTTAGCTCAGGCCTTGTTCATTATCCATCATGTCTACATGTATGTACACATGAATTATGTTTTTGGTTATTTATTTTTGGAATTTAAAGATGGTTGCAAATTTTGCCAAATACATGTAAATCTCTCGCAAACATTAATGAATTAACAGTAGCTGAAACAAGTCTTGAAAATGGCCTGTACAGTTTCTGCAACTGCTTATGACTGGTCAAAGATAAATGCATCCCTGATGTGACTGGCCAAAGGATACATGATAATGAAGGATGCTTGGCTTCCAAATGAGACTGAACATTCATCATTGTTCATGTAGCGATTTTGTGGTGTGAAACACCTCTGATTGACTACATCATGTACGTTGAAGTAGAATTAAGAATTTAGCCAGCTGAGGTTTGATTGAGAATTCTCTGCCCCCCCACCACCACCACCACACACACACAGAGACACACACAATGCTGAGCTGTATACATGGGGTAACTGGGGTAGCGTTAAGGCTTAGCCATGTAGGCTAAAGCCACCTGCATTTGGCTAAAGCAAAATTTATATTCTTAGCCAATACTGCTATAGACCATTTATTCAATCCTGTGAGGGTGGTTGGAAAGGAATAAATAAAGTTGTAGTTTTCAAATAACAGAACGTGTCTATGGCTAGCAGTAATAGTAAGATCAAGGATTCAGCTAAAAAGCCAAGGCTGGGTAATGTTATGTGCATTTGGCGAAAGATTAAGCAGCTTCATTAGCCAATTTGCTAGTGTTTTCATGTCTAGGGCAACCCAGGGTATTGGAGACATTTTAATACTCTATGTGTTGACCTGGAGGAGGGTTGGGGGTAGATGAGATCAAAGTGGGGGCTGCTAATCTCACTTCCCCAGTATCTTGGTTACCCCCCTCCCTTCTCTGGCAATGTGACTTTGTAGTTACCTTTCCCGGTCAGTCGTATATCAGCGTTATCTGGCCTCAGTGATATACGATACTCCGCACGACTGGTGAACATGCGGTAAGGCTCTGTCGTCCCCCTGGTGGTGAGATCATCAATCAGGACTCCGATATAGCCCTCTGTCCTGCTGACAGTGAACGGATGGTCACCACGGGGTTTGAGGGCAGCGTTAGCCCCGGCAACCAGACCCTTCATGGGTAAGAGACCATTAGGACAAAGCGGTCAGAAAATGGGTAGTTACTCAGTTAATAACATTTCTTAATTACTTACTGCTATGAAATACATAATCTAACAATATTACTAGAACAATAACACCCCCTTCATTATAGAAGTGACAACTGAAGGAGTTAGTGTACAGTAGTCCCCCTCTAATAGGGACACCCCTTCTGCCAAACAATTCTGTCCTAAGTAGAGAAGTATCATTTAGTGACAGGGAGCATCACATGATTTCACCATACTTTCTGCAAGACTTTACGTACTTTCTTGAGGGGTGTCCTCTCTAGTGAGTGTCCTTTAAGAGAGGGACCACTGTATCCCTACAGTATTTCTTTTGCTTTAATAATATATACAGTACAGATTGAGCTAAAGGTCACCCCCCTGTCGCACTTGACGCACTTGCTTGTGCGCCAGGAATTTGTCTGGTGTGGCAAGGTGCGCCAGGCCCATTTCCTGGTGAGCCACCGATTTTCTCTAGCGCACCAGCTGAAATGCTAGTGCACATGGACGCACATGACT
>JAAUYG010202263.1_pt1 | contig 24563 bp, 17 predicted proteins | sample 7278091 | NCBI WGS metagenome assembly JAAUYG01 (sample SAMN14350201, study PRJNA611818) | marine sediment metagenome | isolation source: surface marine sediment (0.6m) | place: French Polynesia: Moorea | collected 2018-08 | reverse complement strand
TCTAAGCGCCCCTGGCGGCGTTACCCGCGTTGCGGGATTCAGCATCGATCTTTTTATCAGTCGGTGCATCGTGAGCCGGCTCAAAATGCTCACATACTACGTGTATGCTCCGCTTTTTCACCGGCTCACGCCTTGCCAGGAACACTAATCTAAATTTTGAGATACGTTCTAATAAAAACAACCTGGATCGGCACAGCATACCCGGGTCTTCCACCAGAGGAGGGGCGGTTAAATAAGGACTACGGGGAAGGACGCATGCTTTCGCGGTAGTGCCGTGGATAGGGGGCGATGCTGGCATCGTCGTCCCGCACGGCCATGACCAGGATGGGTTGGCCGGGATAGAAAAAAACACCGTGGGAGCGGCCCAGCACGATCCCTTCGTAGCCGGATCGAATCACCCCATTGCCCGTGGCGCGTCCCCAGACGTCCCGCAGCTCGGCCACGACATCCCCTTTGCCCACCCGGTCGCCGGCCTGCACGAGGTGACGGACCACGCAGGCCTCCGACACCCGGGGGGTGCGCATGCGCCGCACGGGATAGCCCGTACGGATGACGCGCACGTCTTCGATCGCCTCGGCCTGGTCGTCCAACATGCCGGCCCAGCGTAGGACATTGCGGGTACCGGCACAGGCCGCCTTGATGATTTTGGGGTCCGGGGCCATTCCGGTGCCGAGTTCCGCCGTAAAGGCCAGGATGCGGGCCCTTTGCAATACGGAGCCGGATGTCGTCCGGTGCAGATTTTCCTTGATGTAGGTCTCGGCCGGATATTCGGTGACCACCGTATGCCCGTAGGCCTTGAGCATGTCGTCGAGTTTATCGGAGAGCGCCTGGGCCCGGTCCTGGTCCTCGGTGTCGTCGCCGCGGTAGAGAATGCGATCCCGCAGGGCGAAGGACAATGACCCGATCCAGGCGTTGTGGTAGTCGATCAGGTAGTCCGCGCTGTGGGTCATCTTCTCGTAAAGCCGCTGATAGGATAACTCCAGCGAGGTCGGCGGGTCGAAATCCGGGTGGTCCGACCGATCGGCCTTCGCCTCCGGCCACAACCGGTTGGGGTCGACCTTGGCGTGGTAGGGGTCGCGGGTGCGTGTGCGCAGCCCCGCCGGGTTCAGGGCCGGGATGGCCACGATGGTGCCCCTGAGGCGCGCCACCAGATCGGGGGTCAGCAGTTCGTAGAGCACGAGAGGGCCCGCCTGCTCGGAACCGTGCACGCCAGCCGTCAGCCAGAAGCAGGGGCCCTCGCGATGGCCCTGGGCCACGATCAACGGAAAGAACTCGACATGCCCGGTGGGATGCTCCAGCGCATCCCAGCGCCCGTATCGAATTTCACCCGGCGCCGCGGTGACGTCCCCGATTTTCAAATCCATTCCCATGAGCCTTATCCTGCCGGCCGGTCGCCGCGTTCATCCGGCGCCCGCCGTGGGGCGGTTCGCGTTGGCGGCTGATGGGTTTCGACGCTCAGACGTCGATCCCGTAGCGGCCGATTTTGTTGAGCAGTCCCTGCCGCGTAAGTCCCAAGGTTCGCGCGGCCTGGGAGCGGTTGCCGCGCGACTTGCGCAGGGCGTCGACAATCATTTTCTTTTCGATCCGCTGGACCGTTTTCTGGAGGGTGAGATCCGCGCCGCTGTCGAAGGGTTCCTCGTGGGCCACCGCCGTTATTTTTTCGGACAGGCAGTCGATCCCGATCTCCTTGTCGGGACCAGCCAGACAAACCGCCCTTTCGACTTCATTCTGCAGTTCGCGGATATTGCCGGGCCAACCGAAGCGGGTGAACATGTCCAGGGTGGTCGGGCTGAAACGGCTGACGGGCGCCTTGAATTTGCGGGCGCAGTTTTCCAGGAAATGGGCGGCCAGGGCCGGGATATCCTCTGTGCGCTCGCGCAGCGGCGGCAGAACGATGGGGAAAACCTGAATACGGTAGTAAAGATCGTCCCGAAATCGGCCCTTCTTGACTTCCTGATAAAGATCGCGGTTGGAGGAGGCGATCAGGCGAAAGTCGACGTCGATGATTTCGGAACTGCCCACGGGCCGGACCTGCCCCTCCTGGAGCACGCGCAGCAGCTTGATCTGCATGGCGGGGGGCATGTCGGCGATTTCGTCCAGAAAGACCGTCCCCCCGGCGGCCATTTCGAACAACCCCTTTTTATCGGTCACCGCCCCCGTAAAAGCTCCCTTGACGTGGCCGAAGAGCTCGCTTTCCAGCAGGTTCTCCGACAGGGCCCCGCAGTTCTCGGCCACAAAAGGCTTGTCCTGGAGGGGGCCGCCATAGTGAATCACACGGGCGATCAACTCCTTGCCGGTGCCGGTCTCCCCTTGGATCAAGACCGATGTGGTGGTGTTGATCACCTTTTCCACCAGCCCGAAGACCTTTTGCATGGAAGGGCTGGAGCCGACGACGCCGTGCAGGTCGAACCGGTTCTGCACTTCAGATTTAAGGCGCCGGTTCTCGATCTCGAGGGCGTCGGCATGCTGGCGCAACTCGCCGTAGAGGCGTGCATTTTCGATCGAAATCGCAATGGGACCGGCCAGGATTTCCAGCAGACGCGCCTCACGCTCACTGAACCGCCCCTTAATCTTGTTGAGCACGTAGAGAACGCCGATGCGGTCTTTACGTGTGGCCAATGGTACGCAGATCATGGAGCGGGTCGTGAAATGCTGCTGAAGATTCAACTGGTTGGAGAAACGCTCGTCTTCAGCGACATCCGGGATGACCACGGTCTGATTCTCCCGGAAGACCCAACCGGCCACACCGTAATCATCCGGAAAACGCATCTGGGACGCCTCTTCAGGATCGCGCTCTTCCTCTTCCTCCACCGTGCGGATGAAATAGAATTCACGGCGTGAAGCGTCATGCAGCGCGATGGAGGCCCCTTCGATGTTGAAGGCGCCTTTGACCTTCTTGAGGATGAATCGCAGCAGTTCGTTTACATCGGTGAATGCCTGAATCGATGCGGAAACGTCGTGAAGCAAGGTCAGTTCACGGTTTGAAAACGCAAAATCCTGCAAGTCTGACTCCCTGGCGATTAAAATGGCGCCCGGTTCGGTGGGGGCGGCGCACCGGCCGTATCCAGGCCGAAATGACAACCGCCGGTGCGATGAAAGCGACGTGCAGCCGATTCCGGACGCGAAAGTAGCTTTGGTTTGCGGATGACAATTTGACTACTTTATTTACAGTATTGCCTTCGATATATCAACAACGTTGACAAAATTTCAGATCCGCCGTTTGTCGCCCACCCCAACCTGCCCCGACTTCCTTAAATTATTGCAATATTTCGGGTGAGTTACATCGCCGCCCCCCTAAATGGTCCCACAGCAGCTCACCCTGGCACCATTCCTGCTCATTACAGATTTAAAAATTGCGACATTGTCCCTCCTGAAGGATACGCCCAAACCTCTCCGCGTATTCTTCTAACCCGCCTATCATCAGCCGGCTGTGATGGGCGGGTTTTATTTCGGCTCATCAGCCCAATCGATTGGCTTTATAGAGGCTGTTGAGAGGAAATCAAAAAGTATGCTCAAACCATGCAATCGAGTTGATTTCAGTTCGCTCTTTAAAGCGACCATCCACGACGTTCGGGCGCTATCCCCAGCGCCGCCGATGGCTGGCACGCCAAACGCACACGGTCGATAAGGGCCTCTGCGGTATGAATTTTCATTCTCACTGTATAATTAATTGTCTAATTCTGTACGGTTTTAGACCCAATGGTACGGACTTCTACCGCACCAGGATTCTTCAAACACAGGCATGGCAAGGGTTTAGCCAAATCATCCATACGCAGGCACGTAGTTTGCAGAAGTTAGATTCTCAACAGTGATCAGGATCATTATCGGCCGAAAAAAGGATTCAAGTATGAACCGTGCATTTGACAGTTTTGATTTGATTGGCATCGTGATCGCCGTTTCCGCCCTCGTTCGCCTGACCATCGCTTAGCAGCTTACCCCCCGAGCCGGGCCGGCATCCATTCACCGGCAACCAGGCCTTGCAGCCATGCGTCCCGGTTAAGCGATCGGTATTTCATCCCCACGGAGCCTTTCCGCAAGGGCCCCACATCAAGAGACGCCTTGCGGATTTTCACCCCGCCGCCCCCGCCCGTATTGACAAAGCGCCACGCCTTCTGAGAGAAAACCAGGGTTCGAAGGTCACGCCTCTTGAAGGATGCAGCGTTTCCGGGCCGCGTATGCCTCGCCCATCCGATGGAGAACACCCATGCCGGAACTGCCCGAAGTACAAACCATCGTGAACGATTTGGTCGACGCCGGCCTGGTCGGGCGATACATCCGTGCGGTCGCGATCCGCTGGCCCGGCGTTATCCAAGACATGCCCGCCGCCACTTTCCGGCGGCGCGTGACCGGCAACCGCATCCAGGCCATCCAAAGGAGGGCCAAGTTCATCGTCTGGCGCTTGGAGGACGCATCGCAGGTCCTGCTGCACCTGCGCATGACTGGCCGCCTGCATTTCGCCCGCCCGGGCAGTCGCTACGCCAAACACGAGCACATCGCCTTTCGCCTGGACGACGGGCGGCAATTGCGTTTTCACGACACCCGCAAATTTGGCCGGTTTTATCTCCCCGCCGACCCCGGGGCCTTCCTCGCCCGCCTCGGCCCGGAACCCCTCGCCCCGGCTTTCAGCGCCCGGCGCTTCGCGCAGCGCCTTCAGGGGCGGCGGCGCATGCTCAAGCCCCTGCTGCTCGACCAGCAATTCATCGCCGGGCTCGGCAATATTTACGTGGATGAGGCGCTCTGGGATGCCGGTTTGCACCCCCTGCGCACCGCGGACACGCTCCAATTCGAAGATGTCCGCCGCCTGCACCGGGCCATTCGCAAGGCCCTGCGCAAAGGGCTCCGCAACATGGGTACCACCCTGGGCACCGGCGAAACCACATTTTACTCCCTTGCGCGCAACCAGGGACGCAACCGGGACGAACTCAATGTCTTCCGCCGCACCGGTTCCCCCTGCCCCCGCTGCCGCCAGACGATCGAGCGCCTGGTGGTGGGGCAGCGCAGCACGCACATCTGCCCGACATGCCAGCCGCTGCCCGAACAGACATGACAACGGCTTTAAGGAAAGATAGATGAACACGATGATCGCCGATCCGGAAACCTATTTCCAGCGCCTGCTCCCGGAACGCAGCGCCCAACTCAAGCGACTCGAGACGGAGGCCGCCAACGAGGAGATCCCCATCGTGGGCCCCGTGGTGGGGGAGCTGCTTTACATCCTGGCCCGTTTCGGGCGGGCGCGCCGGATGCTCGAGTTGGGTGCCGCCACCGGTTATTCCGCCATCTATCTGGCAGCCGCCGGCCGCGACGTAAAGGGATATCTCGTGACCCTGGAAAGCGACCCGGACCTGGCCCGCCGCGCCGAAGCCAATCTGGCCGAGGCGGGCCTGGACGGCCATGCGCGCGTGGCATGCGACGATGCGCTGGCCTGGCTGGAGCGCACGGACGAACGTTTCGATTTCGTCTTCATGGACATCGAGAAAGAAGACTACATCAAAACACTGCCCCGCCTCGAGAACGTCATCATCCCGGGCGGGCTGCTCGTGGCCGACAACGTGGCGTTCAAGGACGCCGACCCCTTCAATCGCGCCATGTTCCGCAGCCCGGCCTGGCGGTCGGTCAGTCTGCATGCGCTCCTGCCCGGGCATTCGCCACGCTACGACGGGCTCTGCCTGGCCGTGCACATGGCCTGAGGCCGACGCGCCGGCCACCCGACGCCCATCCCTTTCCGGCTTGACATCCGGTACGCCGCCCGGTGTATAGAGAAGCCGCTTGCCGGTCCCGACGCCGGCGCGTTCGTCGCTCACGCCCTTGCCAGGGTGCCCCTGGTTCAACCTTAACCCCGCAGGAGGTCCGCCATGAAAAAATGGTTGCCGTTGATCGTCATCCTCTTTCTTTTTCTTGGAACCGTATGGACACCCTTACAGGCGGCCACGCCCAAAAACGCCCTGGTCATGGCATGGCAGTTCGACGACATCATCACCTTGGACCCGGCCGAGATTTTCGAATTCTCGGGCGCCGAGTATGCCGGCAACACCTACGATCGCCTGATCGGCTATGCGGTGGATGACGTGAGCAAGATCTACGGTGTCGTGGCCGAAAGCTGGGAGGTGGGCGCCGACGGCAAGACCTACACCTTCAAGATCCGCCCGGGCATCCGTTTTGCCTCGGGCAACCCCCTGACCGCGGAAGACGTGGCCTTTTCCCTGCAGCGCACGGTCATCCTGGATAAGTCACCGGCGTTCATTCTGGGCCAGTTCGGCTTCACGGCCGCCAACGTGCGCGAGCGGATCCGGGCCGCCGATCCGTCGACTGTCGTTCTGCAGACGGACAAGGCCTACGCCCCGACCTTCGTTCTTTACTGCCTGACCTCCACCGTCGGCTCGGTGGTGGACAAAAAAGAGGTCATGGCCCACGAAGTCGACGGCGACCTGGGCCACGCCTGGCTGCGCACCCAGCACGCGGGCTCGGGCCCGTTCAAGCTCAACCAGTGGAAACCCAGCGAACTGCTGCTGCTCGACGCCAACAATGACTACTGGGACGGCGCCCCCCAGATGCAGCGCGTGCTCATCCGCCACATTCCCGAGCAGGCCACCCAGCGGCTGCTGGTGGAAAAAGGCGATATCGACATCGCCCGCAATCTGGGGCCGGACCAGATCAAAGGGCTCGAGGGCAACCCCGATGTCCGCATCCACTCCGCGCCCAAAGGCGGCCTTTTCTACCTGGGACTCAACCAGAAGCACGAGGCCTTGAACAAGCCCCAGGTCCGGCAGGCCCTCAAATACCTGGTCGACTATGACGGCATCGCCGACACGATTCTCAAGGGCAGCATGGTGCCGCACCAGGCCTTTCTGCCCAAGGGTTTTCTGGGCGCCCTCGAAGACCGCCCCTTCAGCCTCGATCCCGCCAAAGCCAAGAAGCTGCTGGCCGAGGCCGGCTACCCCGAAGGCCTGACCCTCACCATGGATACGCGTAACAATTTCCCGACCCTGGACATGGCCCAGGCCATCCAGTCGACCTTCATGCTGGGCGGCGTCAAACTGGAGATCATCCCCATGGACGGCAAACAGGCCCTCACCAAGTACCGGGCCCGCAACCACGAGATCTACATCGGCCGCTGGGGGCCCGACTACCAGGACCCGCACACCAACGCCGACACCTTCGCCCGCAACGTCGACAATTCGGATAACGCCAAGGCCAAACCTTTGGCCTGGCGCAACGCCTGGGACATCCCGGCGATGAGCCGCAAGACCGAAGCCGCCGTCCTTGAACCGGATTCGGACAAGCGCGCCCGCATGTATCTCCAGATCCAGCGCGAACACCAGGAAACCTCGCCCTTCGTCATCATGTTTCAGGATATCGAGGTGGCCGCGGAGCGCAAGGTCGTCAAGGGTTTCATCCTCGGGCCCAGCTTCGACAGCAACTTTTACCGCCACGTCACCAAATAGGCGGCCATGGGTGCTGCTACCCGCGATCCGGATCAGGGCCGGCGTTTCCTGCGCTACGGGCGCAGGACGGCCGCCCTGGCCGGTTCGGTGGCCCTGACGTTTCTGGGCCTGCTGTTCGTGACCTTCCTGATCGGTCGGGTGGTGCCCATCGATCCGGTGCTGGCGGCGGTGGGGGACCGCGCGCCGGCGGAAGTCTACGAGCGCGTGCGGGTCGAACTGGGGCTGCACCTGCCGCTCTACCAGCAATTCCTGATTTACCTCGGCAAGGTCGTCAGGGGTGATCTGGGCCATTCGGTGCTCACCGCCAATCCCGTCACCACAGATATTCTGCGGGTCTTTCCGGCCACCCTCGAGCTGGCCACGGCCGCCACCCTGTTCGGCATTCTCCTGGGGATTCCCATGGGGGTGCTGGCAGCGGTTCATCAGGGCCGCTGGCCCGATCAGATGCTGCGGGTGATCGGGCTTTTCGGCTATTCGATCCCGGTGTTCTGGCTGGGGCTCATGGGCCTCCTGCTCTTCTACGGCCGGCTGGACTGGGCACCGGGGCCCGGCCGTCTCGATGTCTTCTACGAGGGCCTGCTGGAGACGCGCACCGGGGTCATCCTGATCGACAGCGCCCTGGCCGGTGAATGGGACATCTTCCGCAACGCCCTGGCCCATATCGCTTTGCCGGCGCTCATCCTGGGCTACTTCAGCCTGGCCTACATCAGTCGCATGACCCGCAGCTTCATGCTGGAGCAGCTCAACCAGGAGTATATCACCACCGCGCGGGTCAAGGGGGTCAGCGAAGGTGCGGTGATCTGGCGCCACGCCCTGGGCAATGTCCGCATTCCGCTGGTGACGGTCATCGCCCTGAGCTACGGCAATCTGCTGGAGGGCTCGGTGCTGACGGAAACCGTCTTTGCCTGGCCGGGATTGGGCTTCTACCTTACCCAGTCGCTCCTCTCCGCCGACATGAACGCCGTTCTGGGCGGTACCATCGTCGTGGGGGCCGTTTTCATCGGCATCAATCTGCTGTCGGATTTTCTCTACCGCATCATGGACCCGCGCGCACGATGACAGGGAAAACCGTATTCGAAGAGAAAAACGGGCGGGTTGAAAATGTCCGCCGCTGGCTCCTCTCCACCGCCCCGCATTCTCGCCGGCAGGCCCGCCTGGGCCGGGCTTATCTGGCCTGGCGGCGTTTTGCTGAAAATCGCCTGGCCGTCATCGGGTTGAGCGTCATTGTCCTGCTGGTGGCCGTGGCGGCCCTCGCGCCCGCGCTGGCCCCCTATCCCCCCAACACCCCCGATTTGACCCAGCGTCTCGCCCCCCCCGGGCCCGACCACTGGCTGGGGACGGACGAGCTCGGTCGCGACATCTTCTCGCGGATCATTCACGGTTCGCGGCTGACCCTCTACGTCGTGGTGCTGGTGGCCATCATCGCGGCCCCGGCGGGGCTGGCGATCGGCACCGTCGCCGGATATACGGGCGGCTGGGTGGACACGGCCCTGATGCGCATCACCGACATCTTCCTGGCCTTTCCCAAACTCATTTTGGCCCTGGCATTCGTCTCGGCCCTGGGGCCGGGCATCGAAAATGCCATCATCGCCATCGCCGTTACGGCCTGGCCGCCCTACGCCCGGATTGCGCGCGCGGAAACCATCACGATCCGCCGCTCGGATTTCATCCGCGCCGCCCGGCTCATGGGGGCCGGCCCCTTTCGCCTGATATGGAGCCATGTCATGCCCCTGTGTCTGCCATCGCTGATCGTGCGTGTCACGCTGGACATGGCCGGCATCATCCTGACGGCGGCCGGGCTCGGTTTTCTCGGCCTGGGCGCCCAACCGCCTCTGCCCGAATGGGGGGCCATGATCTCCAGCGGTCGCAAATTCATGCTCGACCAATGGTGGGTGGCAGCCATGCCGGGAGTGGCCATTTTCTTCGTGAGCCTGGGCTTCAATCTATTGGGCGACGGCCTGCGCGACGTGCTCGACCCCAAGGCGGAGGCGCGTTGATGGGGTCCTTGCTCGAAGTGGACAACCTGCGCGTCAGCTTCCATACGCCCAAGGAGACGATTGCGGCGGTGCGCGGGGTGAGCTTCGCCATGGGCCGTGAAAAACTCGGCATCGTCGGCGAGTCCGGCTCGGGCAAAACCGTGACCTGTCGGGCCCTGCTCGGCCTGGTGCGGCCGCCGGGCATCGTGCGCTGCGACAGGCTGCAGTTCGACGGCGCCGATCAGGATATGACCGACACCCGTAAAATCCGCGCCTTACGCGGGCGCCGCATCGCCATGGTCATGCAGGATCCCAAATACTCCCTCAATCCCGTGATGACGGTCGGCCGGCAGATTGCAGAGGCCTGCCGCATTCATCACCGCGCCAGCCGGCGCGAGGCGCGCCGCCAAGCGCTGGACATGCTCACCGCCGTGAAAATCCACCGGCCCGAGCAGGTCTACGATGCCTATCCCCATGAAGTCTCCGGCGGCATGGGCCAACGCATCATGATCGCCATGATGCTGATGCCCGGACCGGATCTGCTGATTGCCGACGAGCCCACCTCCGCCCTGGACGTCACCGTCCGGCTGGAACTGCTGGCCATCATCGACGATCTCGTTCAAGCCCGCGGCATGGGCCTTGTCTTCATCAGTCACGACCTCAACCTGGTGGCGTCCTTCTGTGATCGCATCATTATCATGTACGCTGGACGGATCGTGGAAATCTGCCCGGCGGGTGACCTGCACCGGGCGGTGCATCCCTACACCCGGGGACTGCTCAACTGTCTGCCGCGGATCGACCGCCCCGTGGAAGCGCTCCCCGTGCTCGAGCGCGACCCGGCCTGGCGGGAGGAAGATCGATGATCCGTGTCCGCGACCTCCGGGTGATCTTCGGCCGCGGCCGCCGTGCTCAGCAGGCCCTTGGCGGCGTTTCTTTCGATGTCGCTGCGGGTGAGATATACGGCGTCGTGGGGGAGTCGGGATCGGGCAAATCGACTCTCCTCAACGTGTTGAGCGGCCTCCTGCGGCGCTGGTCGGGCGAGGTCGCTATCGACGACCGGCATCAGGGGCGTCGCCGCAACCGCGCCTTTCATAAGCGAGTGCAGATGGTTTTCCAGGATCCCTACGGATCGCTTCACCCCCGGCATACCATCGACCGCATACTGTCCGAACCGGTGGCCGTTCACCGGCTGGGCCACAGCCAGACGCGGGTCCAGGACGCCCTTGCCGCCGTAGGGCTCGACCGCGCCTTTCGTTTCCGCTATCCGCACCAGCTCTCCGGCGGCCAGCGCCAGCGCGTGGCCGTGGCCCGGGCTTTGATCCTGGAGCCGCAGATTCTTCTGCTCGACGAGCCGACCTCGGCGCTGGACGTTTCGGTTCAGGCGGAAGTGCTCAACCTGCTTACGCGCTTGCAGCGCGAACGGCAGCTGACGTATGTTCTCGTCAGCCACGACCTTGCCGTCGTTGCCCATATGTGCCAACGTATCGCTGTCATGCGGCGGGGCGTCATCGTTGAAGAACTTACCGTCGCCGAACTGCGACGAGGTCAGACCCGGCAAGCGTATACACGTCAACTTTTACAGGCCAGCCGAGGATATGATCGCACGCTCGTCGCAACTCCGGACGCCGCCGGCCGCATCCCAGAAAGCGCGGCCACCGGCAATCAAGGGTAAAAAAACCAGCGTCGCCGACATGGCCTTGTTTACAACCTTTTCAGTTCTTTGTACCGCGGGGGGGCGTAATCGAGGTTCGTATCGCTAAGCTTTACGGCCGGCACCGACAACGATCGTCCCACAGCAGGTCTTCAACACAAGCTACCGCTCGGGCCCCGGCCCTGATAGGAGCGCTGACACATGAAGCCGGAACGCAACCATAAGGCCGCTCAACTCAATGCCGAATCCTTTGTGGTCGATGCCCATTTCGATCTGCCCTGGGATGTGGCCAACCAACGCGAACGCGGCCGCAGGGCCGTCATCGCCGGACAGTATCTCGATCGCTTCCGGGCAGGGGGCTTCAATCTGATCGTGGCCTCGATTTTCATCGAAAATTTTTTTCTGCCCGAAATGGGTCTGCGCCGCGCCCTGGATCAGATCAGCCACCTGGCGGAGGAACTGGAAACCCTCTCCGGCGCGATGGGCCTGTGCCGTCGCCGGGATGAGATCCGTCAGCTGGAAACCAGCGGGAAGATCGGCCTGATGCTTTCGCTCGAGGGCGCGGATCCGCTTCAGAGCGATCTGCAGTTGCTGCGCATCTTCTACGATCTGGGGGTCCGCGGGCTGGGGCTGACCTGGAGCCGGCGCAACTATGCGGCCGACGGATGCGCTTTTACTTCGAGCGGCGATGCGCGTGGCGGGGGCCTGACATCCTTCGGCCGCGCGCTGGTGGCCAGGGCCGAAACGCTGGGCATGCTGATCGACGTCAGCCACATGAACGAACCCGGATTCTGGGATGTCATCGACATCGCCCAAACGCCGGTCATCGCCTCGCATTCCAACTGCCGCGCCCTGGCCGACACCCCCCGCAACCTGAAAGATCGGCAGATCGAGGCCCTGGCCGCCAAGGACGGGGTCATGGGAATGAACGCCATCAGCGCCTTCGTGGGGGACGGCGCCGGCAAACTCGGGGTAGAGGATCTTCTGGACCACGTGGACCACGTCGTCCGCGTAGCCGGTATCCGCCATGTGGGCATAGGATTTGATTTCTGCGGCGGATTTGAAAATTATCTCTCCCTGACCCATCCCCTGGAGACCTATGACGTCTTGCCGGGCCACCACCGTTTGGTGGATTTCACCGCCGGGCTTTTGGAACGAAACTATACCGACGAAGACATTCGCCTGATCCTGGGCGGCAATTTCAGGCGGGTGTTTGAAGATGTGCTGAATTGACTTTGGGGTTGAAAGGAGCACGACCATGGCAACCCGATACTGGCTCATGAAATCCGAACCGGGCGAGTACAGCCTGGAGGATTTGAAGCAGCAGAAGGATCAGACCGACCATTGGGACGGGGTTCGCAACTATCAGGCCCGCAACTTCATGCGCGATGACATGCAGGTCGGTGACGGCGTCCTGTTCTACCACAGCGGCAAGAAGCCGGAAGTGGTCGGCACGGCCCGGGTCGTGCGCCCCGGCTATCCCGACCACACGGCGTGGGATCCCGACAGCAAGCACTACGACCCCAAGAGCAGTCCCGAGAATCCCATCTGGTTCATGGTGGACATTCGGTTCGAATCCGAACTCAAGCGCCCGCTTCCCCTGAAGGAACTCCGGGCCGCCCCGGGCCTCGAGGACATGATCCTCCTGCGCCGCGGCAACCGCCTTTCGGTGATGCCGGTCACCCCGCAAGACTACGCGCTCATCGTTGAACTCGCCGACAGGACGTGAAGGCAGCCCTCATCCTGAAGAGGTGATGCCTATCAGGCGTGCGTCGTCGGCCAGCGCCGGTCGCCATTCGCGTCGACCGGCAGGCCCGCCTCCTGGAAAAGCTCCTGCGCCATGTCGAGGTATTGGCGGTGTTCGCGTCCCCGCAATTCGGTTCGACGGCTTTGGGGGGCTCCCAGGCTTCGCCCGATCTGATTATAGGTCCGCGCAAGTTCCAACCGCGCGTCGAGGCGGATGCCGACGTCGACGCTCTTGAGCCACCACTTGCAAGCCGCGCGCTGATTGTCGAGCAGCCAGGCCAGGCACCCCCTGAGCCGCAGGGCCTCGGTCTGGTCGCAGGCGACTTTAAGGGCGTTGCGCAGCATTTTCCGGCCGGATCGCCTCGCGGCCCTTTGCTGCGCCCGGATGGACCGGGGGCCGCCTTCGGCCAGCGCCTGTTCCAGGGCATGAAGGTCGCACGCAAAGCGGCCGAGCACGAAATGGCTGTGATAGTAGGGCATTCCGGCGGCCTCGGCATGGTATTCCGCCGCCCGCGACAATGATTCCTGCGCCCCGGCGATATCCGCCTGCAGGAGATTGAGCCGGGCCATGAGCGAATGGAACAGGTGCACGAACAGGTGCATGTCCAGCCGGATGGCACGCTCAATGCCTTTCTGGGTCACGCGCACGGCATCATCAATCTGCCGGTACTTCAGCAGCATCTTAGCGTTTAGCTCGTGTTCGACCGTCTTGGAGAATTCGTTTCCGTAGGTCTCGGCGATGTCGGCCAGTTTTTCGATCATGCGCTGCGCTTGCGCCCGCCGGCCCTGTTCCAGACTGCGGTTGCCGTGGTGAAAGATGTAGAGAACCGCAGGATAGATCTCGCCGCGATAGAGGTTCTGTTCAATCAAATTGCTGTCGTAATCGGCAACCGGATAATTGCCGGCCACACAGTTGTAAGCCAGCGCGCACATGCGATGAAACAGCCGGGATTTGACATCCGTGGGGTCGATGCGAACCCCACAAAAATTCAGAATGCGGCGGCTTAGGCGAAGGGAATTCCCGGACCAGGATATCGATACGCTGGTCCCTGCAAACAAGGCGGCCCCGTTGTCGATAAGCGACAGGTCGTAGGCTGTCATGCGCTTGGCAATCAAAATCGATTCGATGAAAAAGCGCACCGGGTCGAGGACGCCGAGGGCCTTGGCCTTGTTCAGATACAGCGCCAAGATTTCCTGTTCGCGGGGGTCCGGCCGGCGGCGATACATTAAATACGGAAAATGCAGGCTGAAATAGTAGATCGCAAAGCTGTAGGCGAAATGCACCAGCAGGGTCACGCGATTGGCCGGCTGCCTGACACCCAGCCGCCGCAGGGCCCGGTCGAAAAAAAGGATCGCATCCACATACTGGCCTTTGTTGAAATAGGCAAAGGCGATGTTCTTTTCAAACAACGCCAGGCGATCGACATCGGCCGCCGCTCCGTACTTTTTCAAATACAGCTCAAGGGCCGATTGGTAGTAATGCAGCGCCTCGGCCGAGGCCGAAGACTTCATGGCCTCCTCGCCCGCCTTGATTAGAAATTCCGTGGCGCTTTCTTCGTCCTCACCCTGACTGTAGTGGTAGGCGAGCATGCCGTAGAAGTCCTGCAGACGATGGGCGAAACGCTTTTCGATGGATGCGGCGACTTTGAGATGCAATTGCCGACGCTTGCTGAGCATGATCGAGCCATAGGCCGCCTCCTGCGCCAGATCGTGCTGGAACTGGTATTCAGTCTCGTTATTTTTCTGGCGCATGCTGATGAACTGCATGGCGGTCAGGTGGGTCAGCTGTTCATCGATATCGGCGACCGCCTCGGCCACATCCGCGAGGATGCGGTAGAGGAAAATGCGGCCGATCACCGCGGCCACCTTGATCAGCTGGCGCGCCTCGGCCCCGAGTTTGTCGATGCGGACCATCAGGACTTCATTGATGGTCGGGGGAATCGTCAGGTCCTGTACCTGTGGGCTCAAGCGGAGGCTGCCGTCCTTCATTTTCGCAGCCCCCTGGTCGATGAACGTGCGGACGATTTCCTCGATGAAGAAGGGGTTCCCGCCCGCCCGCTGGGTGATCTCGTCGATAACCCGGCGATGCGACTGTCTGGTTTCGAGCATGTTGGCGATCACGGTTTGGCATGCCCGGTTGTCGAGGGGCTCGAGCGGCATCTCAATATACGCCGACGCGAACCGTTCTTTGACAAGTTGCGTCAGGCGTTCGCCGGTCGCCTCGTAGCCGGGACGAAAAACGTTGATGAAAAGAATACGCTCCGTCTCTACCAGGCGGAATAGAAACACGAGCAGGTCGATGGTGCTGGTATCGCTCCAGTGCAGGTCTTCGTTTACCAACACCAGCGGCTGCGCCCGGGTCACTGCCATGGTCAGATCCCGGCAATTCTTGAAAATCAAATGTTCCAGAGCCTCGCCGCGGATCCCCTGGACACGCTGAGCGTATCGGCGGGGCAGCGCGATTCGCATCATCGTCGCCACGAAGGGGATAATTTCGCCGGCGTTCTCGGGACTGATGGCGGTGACGGCGCGCTCCAGTTTATCCAGGGCGACGTCCTCGGAATCCTCCTCGTCGATTCGGGCCCACTTGCTCAAGATTCGGATCACCGGATGAAAACTCAGGTTTCTGCCAATCGACAAGGCCCGGCCCCAGATGACCGCCAGACCGAGCTCGACCATGCGGGGCTTCAGTTCGGCCACCAGGCGGGATTTGCCGATCCCGGCGTCGCCGATGATGTTGACGATGGCGCCCTTGCCGTCGACGGTGCTCTGGATCTTACGCTCCAGTTGCGCGGCCTCTTTGCTCCGGCCGACCATGGTGGAGAAAATCATCCGTTCCGATCCGAGGCGCGGCCGATACAAGTCCTTTTTTTGGGCCACCAGACGATAGACGTGGACCGTCTTGCCGCGGCCCTTGACGGGGATTGGGCCCAGATCCTGAAAGCGGAAAAGCGATTGGGTCAGCTGGTAGACTTCGCGGGTGACGAACGTCATTCCCGGATCGGCCGCGGCTTCCATGCGGGCTGCGAGGTTGACCGTGTTCCCCACGGCCTTGAAAGCAAACCGCAGATCGTTGCCCAGATTGCCGACGATGACGGGACCGTAATGGATGCCGATGCGCATTTGCACGGCAAAAGGGATGTCCTGGCGCTGGTTGAAAGCGGCCACGGCCCGGTGAATCGCCAGGGCGGATAGCAGCGCCCTGGGGGGGGCATCCTCCAGGGCGCGCGGGGCGCCGAAAAAGGCAACGATCCCGTCACCCGTCATTTCGTTCACCGTGCCGCCGTAATCGTTCACGCAATGAATCAGGATCTCGTAAATCTGGTTCATGACCGCATAGGAGGCCTCGGGGCCAAGGCTGCTGACCATCTCGGTGAAGCCGGCCATGTCGCAGAACATGACGGTGACCAGTCGCCTTTCGCCGTCGAGTCGGTCGGGAGGGGCGGAAGCCGCGGCTTCGCGCGGCGGGGCGTCGTCGGCAGGGATCGGGGGGGACGGATGGGATCCCGTCGTGAATTTGGCACCGCAATGAACGCAGAACTTGGCTTCAGATGGATTCGCCTTTTGGCAGCGTTGGCATTTCACTTCGGGCGCGTCCTCGGTGGAGTCATTCACCGCGTAAACGTTGCGGTCTGAATTTGAACATCCGGATCGGACCCAGTCCAACCCCTTTGCCCAGAATGTCGGGACGATCAACGAAATCTTTGGGGGTATACTCCTCGTCCGGCAGCCCTTCATCGATGAAACCGGCATGCTTGAAGCCGGCCGCCACCAACTCGCTGCAAAACAGGCGGCTGTAATCGGCGGCTCTCTTCCGGGACCGGGTGATGTCGATAAAGGCTTTCAGAATTTTGCCCAGATCGGCCTCGAATGGCCGGTCTTTGACCAGTTTGCGGAACGCCATCAGCTTCCGGCTCAAATCCTCGCGCGTTACTCCCGCATCCGCTTGGCTGAAATCCAGCTGGCGATAGGAGACTTCCCCCTTGTAGGTGGCGGTCCTCAGGCTCAGCAAGACGACCTGCACGCCGCTCTGCGCCCTGTGGCTGTGGACGTCGCAGATGGTTTTCAGGGGCGTCGACTCCCACAGGAGCAGCTGGTCGGTTTCCGCCGAGCGCATGGCGATGCCCACATGCGTCCAATGGCAGGCGGTCAGCCTCTTCCACAGGCGCATGATCGGGCTGTCGCTGGAAAAAAGGAGGATGTCGCCGGTTTGGAGGACATCCCGGATCTGATCATACCGATTGACGTAGCGTGCCATGCGGGTCACCTCCTTGGCGTGTTTGAAGCCGCGCCGGGCTTGGTTTTAGGGGTTGAAGCGGCTTGAAAGCGCTTCAATTCATCGACAGCCGCCGGTAGCGCTCGGCAAGCTGCTCTTCTTTCAGCTCCCAGCCACGGCGCCCACGGCGGTAGTAGGGCGCCTCGACGGCTTTCAACATTTCGATGTAGGCCGTATCGGCCACGCTCTTCTGAATGACGCGCTGGGCAATGTTGTTCCCGATGCGCTGCCCCACGGCGTGCAGGCGCCGGTGTTGAAGGTAGAAACGCAGCGTCGCCTTCAAGGAAGACGCATCGCGGTGAAAGTGCGCGATCCCGGTCTGCAGTTCGCTCGGTTTCATCTGCTTCGGGAAAAAGAAGACATACTCGCCGTTGGTGAAATCCGCGACCTGGCGGTTGAATCGATCGAACTCGCTCCACAGGAAATAGCGGTGCGCGGGCAGGAACTGGTTGGGGACCTCGGGGGTCTGACACAAGGGAGACACCCGCCATTTCTCGATACCCGTGCTGTCGATAAAATCCTGGATGTGCTCGAAACTGTCCAAGGACTCACTGTCGTATCCCACGATGAACAACCCCGTCACCGAAAAACCAAAGCGATGCAAGACCTCGATGGACTTCGCCAGGCTGTGGCGCGCGGTCTGCTTGTTAAAGGACCGGCGCGTGGCGTCATTCAGGGACTCGATCCCGATGCTCAGATTGACGACGCCGGCGGCTTTCATCAGCGCGAGCAGTCGGGTGTCCTTGCACACGTCGGGCCGCACGAGCGCCGTGGCCCGCATGTCGACCGGGCTGGCGGCGATGGCCCGGAAGAACGCATGCGCCGCCCGGTCGAAGGGAACGGCGGCGGTGGGGTCTTCGAACATGACCCGTTTGATCTTGTAGTCCCCGGTGCACCTGGCCAGGAAGGCCGCGGCACTCTGGGGATCGCGGCGGCGATAGTTGCGACCGTGAAGGTATTTCGGCGTCGGACAGAATGAGCAGTTGAAGGGGCATCCGCGAGTACCCTGAAAGGCGATGTAGGGCAATCGCTTGTGTTTGAGAATCCACGCCGCCGGGAAATGCCGGAAGAGCCACGAACGGGCGGTGGCGTCGTATCCCTGAACGATGCTCAGGTCGGGAACGTGGTTGAATGCGCGGCACTGATAGATCTTGCCCGGAGGGATGATGGGGCGGCGTTTGGGATCGTCGATGCGACCTTTGCGGAAGAGTTCCAGAATGTCGACCAGGGCCTGCTCGGCCTCGCCCGGGAGGACGACGTCGAACGCGGCCGGGATATGCGTCCCCAGCGCCATCGATGCATGCTCGCCTCCCAGGACGGCCAGGATCCGGCGGTTCGCCTGACGCGCCTCGGCTTTGATGGCACGCACGATGGCTTCCGCCCGGGTGATGGCGCAGGTTTTGGCCGAAACGCCCACCACATCGAAATCGAGGGCAATTTCGCGAGGATCGATTCGAGGACCGATCTCTTCGTTGTAGACCCTGACGAAATAGCCCGCCTCCCGGACCACCTGCGCGACCTGCATGGGGCCATAACGCTGGATCCAGAGCGCGGCGCCAAGATAGGGCAGCCTTTTGGAGGGCACGATGATGGCCACACGGGGATTTTGAAATGTCGAGCGTTTTCCGGCCATCGGGTCAACACCTCGGTCGGGCGGGACACCGACCGATGCGTCCGCCGGTCGCTCACCCCGTATGTTCAATTCTGTGTGGCCGCTGAAGATGCGAAACAATTAAATTTTTAATTTAATTTAATGCCGGCCGAATAATCAATGATTAAATCTCTTGAATCGAACGCGTTGCCGCGAACGGCGATGGCTGTGCTCCTCCGAACCAGACCTTAAACCAGGTGATCGCCGGCTTGCGATCATCCCTCGACGGGGCCTTTGGGGATGGGCCTGCGGCCAACGATCATTGCGCCGATGATGGCCGCCGTGGCGATGGGCCGGCAATCGTCGGTTGGCGCTGTTTTTAACATTTTCAAACCTTTCCCTTCGGATCATTGGGGTCTGCCGGTCGCGGGAGGGGCGGCTGCCCACGAAGGGCTGTTTGGCGATTGTCGATCAATCCCGCAATCACCACCATCGGGGCCGCGGTACGGGGATGCCTGGCGTCGTGTCGCACCCTTTCCCCCTGAGGCGTTCGGTGACCGACGGGCTTACTGGTCCGCCCTTGACGCAGTATGAACCGTCGACCGGCCGACTGTAAATTCGGCGCGCCATTGGTCGACGTTTTCGGGGTCGCGCCACGGGGCTCGCGGAATTTTGCCGGAGAGGAAGCGTAATCCGCCCCGCGCCGAAAATCGAGAAGCGCTGCCTCCGGATGTGCGACCATCAGCTTGTCCTGCGTTTTTCAAATCACTGCCGTAATCTTTCCTGGTTTTCCTCTGAAGCCTCGCTCAGCTTAAATGATCAATTGCCGGATGATTCCAGCCAAAGCCCCGGCCGGCACCAACCAGTGGATCGGCAGGTGAAACTTGGCCATAAGCGCCAGTGAAACAGCCGCCGCCGCCAGGGCGAACCCGTCCAGGCCCCCCTGGGGCCAAATGACCTTTTGGCCGAACCAGACCGCCAGATTCAGCACCACTCCCACGACGGCGGCCGTGATCCCGGTAAGGGCCGCCTGAAGCCGCTGATTGCCGGCCATGGCCTCGATGAAGGGGGCCCCGGCGAAGATGAAGAAAAAGCAGGGCAGGAACGTCACGTAGGTCGTGACCAGGGCACCGATGATGGCCGCCGTCAGAGGCGACATCGCGCCCGGCAGGTTCCAGGCCGCCAGGAAACCGGCGTATTGGGTCACCATGATCAGCGGGCCGGGAGTGGATTCGGCCAGACCAAGGCCCACCAGCATCTGCTCGGTGGAAAGCCAGCCGCTGGCCACCGCGAAATCCGTAATGTAGGCCAGAACCGCATAGGCGCCGCCAAACGTCACGAAGGCGGCTTTGGTGAAAAACAGCCCAATCTGGGTCAGTGTGTGGCTGGCGCCCAGGCTGTACCACAGGGCACCGATGGGCACGGCCCACAGAACAAAACACGGGACGAAGACCCTGACGACATGCCCCATGGAGGCTTTGACGCGGTTCGTCTCCTCGGAGGCGTCCATCTCCACGACGCACTCCCGGGTCTGGGCATTGAAGTCGCCGACACAGAAAACCCCCGGCAGCCACCGCTGCATGATGAGGCCGGCAGCCGCTGCCGCCGCGACGATGAGGGGGAACGGGAGCCCGAGAAAATAGATGGCGACAAAGGCCAGGACGGCAAATCCATAGAGGGCCGTGTGCCTGAGGGCCTTTTTCCCGATGCGCAGCACCGCCTCGATCACCACGGCGACCACGACCGGTTGAATCCCGTAAAAAGCGGCCGCCACGAGGGGTACATCGATATGCGCGACGGCCAGATAGCTCAGCAAAAGCATCACGAAGATCGACGGGATGATGAAAAGCGCGCCGGCAGCAATCCCGCCCATCGTCCCGTGAAGGCGCCAGCCAATATAGGTGGCCAGCTGCTGTGCTTCCGGTCCGGGCAGCAGCATGCAGAAGTTGAGCGCGCGAAGAAATTGATTTTCACCGATCCACTTCCGACGCTCCACCACCTCCTGGTGCATGATGGCAATCTGGCCGGCCGGGCCGCCGAAACTGATGAATCCCAGTTTGGTCCAAAATTTCAATGCGTCTTTCAGGCTTGCCCCTGGCATTCAGCCCCTTACCTTTCAATGCCGATACCGTTTTTCCGGCCCGATCACTCCGTCTGGTTATTCACGCCTCTTAGGTGTTTATTGTTGTGTGCCGTGATTCAAAATGAAAATAAAATATGATCATTAAATTTTGGTTCAGTTTCCTGATGATCCATTAAGCCAGAACGAAGCGGGCATTATTTATTTCCACAGGATTTGACAATCTAAGACCTTTTCGAAGGACTTCCATGCCCCTGACGATCACGAGGGTGCCAACCACCGCCGCGCCAGATGCCGCCATAAAAAAAAGCGAAAGCCTCCTGGAAAGTGATTTCCAGAAGGCTTTCGCAAGCATCGCGGGATGTACGATCTCGCTCAGGGATTCATCTCGTACACATCAGTCAGGGCCAGGACGTCGTTCTGCCAAACCCGCTGGAAGCGCGCTTCATCCACCACCGGCTTTTTGATCATCTTGAGGCAGCCCGCCATCTGGGCCTCGGTGCTGCTGGTCTTGGAATAGAGCTGCAGGGCGAACTTGGAGAAATCACGCACCATGAAATCGAAGATCTGCTCCAGCAGGTCGTCGGAAACCTCCCCCATCCCGGCCTTTTCGATAATCAACTGGCCGTAGGCCACCAGGGTCATGAGCTCGCCCAGGCAGAGCAGAAAGTCGATGTCGCGGGTTTGTTCCTTGCTGGGGGGGGCGGTCATGAGAAGCGCCTTGAGGGCTTCGAGCTGTGTCTTGAAGATATTGACGTTGGGCCGGTCCACGCTGTTGTAGGCCGCCATGTAGTCGTGAAACTGGATCTGGCCCAGGCCCCGGGTGGGGCCCTGGTCAAAGAGGAAGGCGTCGTGGACCGCATCCGTTCGCTTCGCGATCGCGGCGAACTCGCCCGGGTTGAAAAGGTAGTTGGCCATGAACTTGACGATCAGGGCCATGTTGACGTGCACCGTGCCCTCCAGCTTGGGCAGGGCGCGGATGTCGCGGGCGGCCATCTCGAAATACATGTCCTTTTCAAATCCGCGCGCGGCGATGATGTCCCACAGCAGGTTGATCACCTCCTCTCCTTGGGTGGTGACTTTCATCTTGACCATGGGATTGAACAGCAGATACCGGCGGTCGTCGGCCGAGGCCGAACGCATGTAGTCGATGGCGCGCGCCGAGAAGATCCTCATGGCCGCCAGGCGCGCGTAGGCGTCGGTGAACATCTGCTGGATGTGCGGGAATTCGGTCACGAATTTGCCGTAGAGGTTGCGGTGGGCCGCATGGTTGATGGCCTCGTAGAAGGCGTGCGTGCAGATCCCGATCGAGGCCCAGCCCAGGTTGAACTTGCCCACGTTGACCGTGTTGAGCGCGGCGTCCCAGGCGCTGTCCCCGGTGGAGAGGATTTCCTGGTCGCCGATGGGATAACCGTTCAGGGCGTATTCGGCCACGTACATCTGGGAGTTGACCACGTTCTTGACCAGTGAGAAATGGTCATGCTTGGAGTCCACCGCAAACCAGACATAGCTGCCGTCCTCCGAGTTCTTGCCAAAGGTCGATAGCAGGGCCGCCTCGTTGCCGTTGCCGATATAGTATTTGCCGCCGTCGGCCACATAGCGCCCCTCCCCCAAGGGGGTCAGCATCATCTCCGAGGAATACAGATCGGCCCCGTGGGCCTTTTCCGAGAGCCCGAACCCGAAAATACCGCCGTCCTCGAGTAGCCCGGCCGTTTTCTTCTTGATCGCCTCGTTGGGGCTCATCCAGATCGGTCCCAGCCCCAGGATGGTCACCTGCCAGGTGTACCAGTAGGCCAGGCCGTAGAACCCCAGGATCTCGTTGAAGCAACAGTTGCGATAGGTATCCCAGCGGGCATCGGGGTTGTCCGTGTATGCGGGCGGCGTCAGGAGGGTCGCGAACAAGCGGTTCTCCTTGACGAAATCAAGAAAATCCGCGTACCAGCGCCGCTCGTGGTCGTCCTCCTTGATGCGGGCCTTTCCCTTGGATTCGAAGAAGTCGATGGTCTTCCGCATGAGTTCCCGGGAACGGGCGTCAAGGTGCTCGAAATTCTCGTTTCGGGGGTGGAACAGCATGGCTTTTTCTCCATAAGGTGAGTTGACGGTTTCGCAAAAAACTCGATATCTGCGTTACGCTTCACCCCTCGTCATTCCAGCGTACTTCAAGTACGCCTCACTCCTCGGGGCTCGCAAGCCTTGATCTCAACCTTTTTTCGAAACCGTCTGAATATTGATTATTTATACCTTTACCTAGATCATATTAAAACAAACTGGCTGAACGCATCGGTGAGGACAATATATTTTACGCATCGGGCCAAGTGAAAGCTGGATTGATGCCTGATTCTACCCTTGAATCTTCGAATCCCTTGATCCTGCCGTTTCTTTTCCCCTTGCCCCCCGGATCCTTGAACCTTTAGGATTTATTAGCCTTGATCCTCGGACCCTTGAACCCTTTGCGTTTTTTCCCCTCGAATCCTTGAATCCTCGAATCCTTGGATCCTCTTTGATTCGCATACGAACCTTTATCCCAAAATTTTTTCAGTCGGTTTTTATCCCGGTCAGATCTTTGAGCATGCGTTTCAAAAGTACCTGCTCTTCCAGGCTGAAGTCGGAAAGCAGCGCATTATTGGCATCGCGGCGCAGGGCAATCAGTTCATCCTTGCAGGCCTCGGCCCTGGGGGCGGGAAACAGCCGCACCACGCGACGGTCGTCCGGGTCGCGCCGCTTCTCGATCCATCCGGCATCCTGCATTCTGTCCAGAACGCCGGACAGGGTAGCCTTGTCCAGCACCAGCATCTTGCCCAGCTCGGCAGCCGTCTGCCCCCCCTCGTACCAAAGTCCCTCGAGCACCAGGTGCTGCAGATTGGTCACGCCATAGGGTTTGAGAATCTCCTTGAAGTCCCCATGGGCCTTTTGATAGGCCTTGGCCAGCCAGAATATGGTACAGTCCGGTAACGGTTTCTTTGGTTTCACCATCGTTTCTTTCCCTTCGCATACGAACCATTATCCGAATCCACATTTTATGTCAACATGATTTGATTTTATCCTGTGCCATTCATCTTGAAGTTTGCGCCATTTGACTTGGTCAGTTTGTGCCATCGGAATAAAGATTGGTTCCACATTGATTATCAGTGTATGTTTATCGCAGAAAAGCGAAGACTCCCGCCAAATTGTTCCGGCCGGCGCCGGGTTCGTAGACCTGCTGCCAGGACATGCATTGCCGGCCAACAGCAGCAGACAGACCAGCGCGGCTGCCGTCGGCCCTAAAGGCTTGAATATCATCCTGACAAGACGCACCACATATGAACTCATGAAGCAATATCTAAACGGGCCCGCTGGCAGCGATACAATCGAACACCAATGAGTCAGCGGTCTGTCACGCAATAATGATCGCAGGAATGCCACAGGCCCGAGGCCTGATGACCTCTGGCTCGCTATGTTGCTTAAGTTGTTTGCCGGCTTGGGAGGGGGGCTTTTTGAGAAGCATTAACTGTCCGGTATTATATAACTGTATAAAAATCAAGATATTGCGAAAAATGGATGGGACCCGTGGGTCCAATGGACCGCATGCAGACACCGGCTGCTGAACAAACCGGCTTTTAGTCGCGAACGCCCCTTCAAGATGATTACCCCATAAATTCTCGTTTTGTTAACAATTATTGCAATCTTACAGCCCGTCACTCACTCTGACCGCTGGAATGATTGCGGATCTTTTTAGGGGGGCCGTTTCCTTTTGGCCGCGTTGATTGCTCCGGGCGTATTCATGATTAGCCTACCTGCTAACAAAACACTGCTTTTGGATGT
>JAAUYG010121738.1_pt1 | contig 24611 bp, 22 predicted proteins | sample 7278091 | NCBI WGS metagenome assembly JAAUYG01 (sample SAMN14350201, study PRJNA611818) | marine sediment metagenome | isolation source: surface marine sediment (0.6m) | place: French Polynesia: Moorea | collected 2018-08 | reverse complement strand
GTAAACAAGTACACTGAAATCTCCCTAGAGAAGATTAGACAACTGTTAGTGGTGCATTGTGGGGGATTTAACATGCTTGAAAGCAAGTAGGGTGCACTGTGCAAATTGCAGTGTGTTTACATACCTCACGGCTGCCCTAAGATATGAAATGATCATGGTCATGAACTATCAAATACCACAAGCAACACTAATCTTGCATGTATATAATACATGATAAGTTTTAACAAATTTATAAATCTTACATCTACACATTAAGTTGCTTAGGCTAGATAACTTTTTAAATAAAGTTTGGCTGGATAGATCATAAGAACAGTGTACAAAATCTACATGACTTATAGTTAACATGTGTAGTGCCATACTCAGATACCAGCTTTGGTGACGTCACTTACATGTAGCTAGACATTTCAAGGTCCCAAAGAATGACCTTCAATCAATGTTTAATATTACACAAATATCCATCTGATCTCTTTTATGTTTTGAGAGTGAATTTTCTTGGACTCAGGATTCATAATGTAAGAAGAGAAAAAGATGTACATTTGTATTATTCACCGAGTCATGGTCTAATAAGAAGTGTCCCAAAATTTTAGCAGATTCTCTCTGCCTTCATCAGGGGGAAGACCCCAACTAGTGGTCACGGATGTTATATGGATCACAAGCTGCCTTCTATGCTTTGGACAAAGGTGGAGAGACTACTGAAAATTTTGGACTAATCCCATTAGACCATGACTATATGTGAGTAGTATTTTATTTTGTGTCCTCTCTTACTGTTTAACTGCTTCATGGCTTACTGTAAATCATTAATGTTTGCGAGGGATTTATTTGGTGAATTTCGCCACCTCTTTAAATCGCAGAAATAAATACCTCGCAGATATAATTCATGTACCTAGATAATTAACAAGACCTGAGCTAACCACAAATATTAATCCCCGCGAACATGGTTTTGTCTCAAAAACGCACACAATAATCACCGCAAACTTTAATGAATTTACAGCACCAAGTACATGTATACCCTGGAGCCTGACCATTTAAGACAACTCGCATGTAGAGTCAAATATTCACAAAATACTTCAGATGATCCACTGTAGAACTTACCCGGATAGCCAAGAAAGAGAAAACACCATTTGGAGAGTCATTTTTCAGGATTCCCACACGCAGTGACCTATCAGGCCCAATGCTGGCTCCCCCTGTTGTCACTGATACCAAACGCACTTCGAACGTCTAAAGAAAATGTAGTATAGCAGCTCTATAGAAGAGAGGTCATTTCAATAGGTCACTGGATTGGACAGAATATGCTACCGGTAGTGTTTTAGTATTAAATGGCTCAGTAAAAACTTTAACACTGTTGTTTGTCTGTGAAAACCTCATGTCCTGTGTTTCAAGCAGATCTGTCTTCATTCATTTGAAACTCATCTTTGAAACCCCCAACACTTAAGTGGATTGGAATATTTTTGGTCTCTGGCTTAATCACATTTTAATGAGTTTGAGAAGACTACTGGTACCAGTATTTATTGTTTAACATGTATATATATATATATATAGTGTGGCCTCAGTTTGCAATCAACATCAGAATATAGGCCACTTCCCAGTACATGCAGTAGTACTGAAAGTGCATTTTTCTATGCTTTGTTATACTTTGTTATTTCATTTGAACGTATGAATAACTGTATGATCACTAATTAGAACAGCTCATATGTTACTACAATAACTAAATTTCATTCCACTATCTTAAATATGGACATTGCTAAAATTTGATATTACCAACTTAACTGACCTGTAAATTTTCTGCCATTTCATCATCTTCAATAGTAATTGGGATGTACGCAACTTCTTCCCCTTCCTCAAACCTGGCAACACCACCAGGGGGCGTGAAGTCATCCAGATCAGCCTCCCGCGGCACGGCTTGCCACGTCACTTCTATATCAGTGAAACTTGCAATGGAACGTCTCAGCTCCAGCCGTATGGTCCCTATCCCTTCAGGGACATCATATCTGCCTTCCAGATTCTAATGGGTCAGAAATGTATACTGTACATATATTTATTTGTGGTGTGCAATATTTATAATCTTCTTACGTAATGAAACAGAACAACCAACTTGAAATCTTGTAAGTTCTAGTACAATCAAATAGCTGGATTTTAGATCATCTATACAGTAGCTCCTAGGTCCTGCAAATTAAGACCCTTTCATTTTAAGACTTCCCTTTAACCAGTGATATCACTACTACATTTTCAATGTAAATATCCGTCCATTTTAAAACCATCTTCAAATCAAGAACACATTTCGCTGGCTAAATGGTAGGTCTTAAATTGTGAGGATCATTGTCATGATGTTACAGTGAAACCTGCCTTGAAAGATCACTGCCTTGATAGGTCACCTGTCTTGAACGATCACATCTCCTGGGAGAAGGTACCACATTTCAATGCAACGAACCTGTTACCAACGACCAACTGTCCTGAGAGACCATATTCTTATGGCCAATGGGTTGGTCTTTCAAGAGAGATTCAACTGTACTTTATTTAACATCAATATACATACATTTCCTTCGAACAAAAAAATATCAATCTATCTTACCCTGGTAACGCTGAACTCGACTGTTCCCCGGGCATCATCATTCTCCTCAATTGTGACCATGGCGACATTGCCCGGTCGTCTAATGGAAGGAATGCCATCGACGTCTGGCTCGCTTATCAACTGTACCTGAGTGATGTTCACTAGAAAGCTCTCTGCGATCTCTGGAACATCATCCTGAATCAAAATAATGAAATATTCAGGATCAATTAGTAAATGTACCTTTTTTATGAAATTATAAATAGTGTCAAACACCAAACACACTTGCGACACCTTTCTGTGATTACTCGTTGTCGAGCAACCTGGTTTAATATACATAACAGTTGTGGTAACGGTCAAACCCTCCACTTTAATGGATATAGTCCAGAAGTGCTTGCTTGATATCCAAAAGGGTTACCGTAGCTGTCTTCCAATGTCTTTTCTTTTTTTTTCTTTATTTTGCATGGCGTTTTCTCTTAAAGTTCAGTTTTTGGGGGGTGAAGCCCAAAGGTGCATATTTGCTCGCTGCATGCATGTTGCTGCGTCAAATTCTTTGCAGGCAGCACAATGGCAAATGTTGTTCTGCATAATTCATGATCATGGTTAGCTACTGAGAATTGCTGCATGGGGTTTCTTTGACGCTCATGGGTTTTAAAATACCAGTTATCTTTGGATACAGACACCAACATTTAGCGTGGTGTTGCTGGTAATATCAAATGTCAATGCCATTTGATCTGCTTGCCAAAGAGCTGGAGTGGCGGGTACAGGTGGGTTTTTAGAAGCAGGGGTGCTTATTATACTTGGGGGTTTATTATACATGCAAATTTTTAGTACTTTTTGGTAAAATGCACCAGCAAGGAAAACTTTTCTTTCACCACACTCAATAGTCATTCCTAACCTGGTGCAAGTTACATTTTTCTCAGAGATAATTTCCTGTAATGAATATGACCCTAACATACGAAATATTGCTTCATGGACACTACGAGAGTGTTTCAACTTTCTTCTATATGAACATAACATGCTTCTACCAGAAACCTACTACCTGCAGGTAAAACATACCGGTAGTATAGTGACCTCCACGGTGGCTCGCGTCTCTCCCTCCTCCAGATCCACAGTGGAGTGGACAGCTATGTAATCTCTGCTACTACCAGACACGGCTCTCTCAGACTCCGGCAGATCCCGGGCTGATACAGTCCTGGAATCACCAGGAAATTAAACAACAGATTAACGCCATTAAAGGTATATATACTGGTACATATGCAGTTGATAACAAGACACTCATACATCACTTTTGAACAATAAGTGCATTAATACAGTAGTCCCTCTATTTTACAACCCTCTATTTTAAGACCACCCTTGATTATAAGACTGCTTGATTTGGTCCCAAAGTGTAATTTTCTGTGTTAAATTACCTTTATTTTAAGATCACCTGCAATATAAGACCACATTTTCTTGGTCCCATGGGTGGTCTTAAAATAGAGGGACCACTGTACTTATTACTGTAACAATTTTCCTTTGGCTTGACAAAAAAGCATGTATTTTTATGAAAATAATCCAACTTGTAGATTTCCCATTCCAAAATGCATCTAGTACTACTACTACCACTGGCACTACCACCACCATCATCACTACAATATCAGTTCTATACTACTACTACTACTACTACTACTACTACTACTACTACTACTACTACTACTAACTACTAACTACTGTCCCTACTAAATATACTGCATTTCCTAGAATGCAGTTAAATACTGAGAAGCACTACTACGAACATGTAAGTGACACGGATCCGTCCCTGAGTGCCCTGATGTCTGACTATTGTCAAGGTGAGACTGCTGGCAGCCTCTGCCGGTTCAGGAACTGTGTACTGGATCCTTTCCCAGGATATCACACCGAATGGGGAGTCATTGGCCAGGACAACCAGCTGAGCAGTATGGTTGTTACCTAGCAGAGAGATAGGAACAACAGAATTAAGATCAAAGAACAAGAAATATGGAAAGCATGGGCATTGTGGAACCTAACAGTATCATCAGCACTGAGATTGGATTGTGACATCATAAATCTTATTACTGGATGACCCACGGACACTCCAGGATCATGAGAAATGGGATGACCAACACCGACAGGACCAGAGGTTCACTTCCAATGTTTCTCCGTCTTAAACAGGAATTACGCGATCACCTCAAAATTACCAGTAAACCTACTTTGCCACAGATGTTGTTCATAACTTTTGCGACACTATACCAAAGAAGCCTTTCCTTTTGTTCATCCTATATGAATATCTATGATCATGTGATATGACTGTTGTAAATTTCTTCGACATCTGCTGGGCAGGCTCTAATGTGGCCCTGGGCGTGAGTTCTCAAAAATAAACAAGTCTAAATATTGGCTTAAATCAGATTTTCAGCCAATGACAGTCACATTGCTAAGATCGAGTGCTTAAGTCTAAACTTAAGACTACAGTATCTTCAAGAAACACCTTCCACTGATCGTATCACCAACTTCTGAGGTCCCACTAATATCTGTTTAAAAGAAATTACCAGTCAGCTAATACTTCCTATACACTCATACCTGCAGTCTGCTCTGAAGACCACCTGTATATAAAGACCACCTGCTTATAAAGACCACATTTACAAGTCCCCAGAGATACAGTTTCCATGTTATTGAACCTGCATATAAAAGACCATCTGTGTATAACGACAATATTTTGTTGGTCCCCAGGTGGTCTTTATGTACAAGTTGCACTGTATGAAGAAGAACCACAGTATCAAGTACAGAATGGTTTAGTATGATGAATGGAAAAAAATCGAGTCATACAGAATACTGAACATCTCCGATACAATAGTAAACATTAGTAAAGAAACTCAAGAAGAACTAAAGAAAAGTTTCTATCCCTTTCTGTAACTTCTATATCCTCACCCAGCACAGCTCCCCTGCCTTCCAGTGTTGTTCCTCCCTCCAGCACCTCCACCAGTGCGATCAGCGAGATCTCATCTGACTCGGCCAAACTGTCATCTCGGATGGTGATACTGATACTGGCAGCTGATTGGCCATCGGCAAACTCTACCTGTATGAGACATATATAAATATTAAAACATAAATGTTTTTGTTTCAGTCCAGAAGAGAAAGTTGGCAGATTTTTTTTCTACACTATAGGGAATCCTTGCTTTATAAGGAATGAGAAACAATGCATTAGTATACTTAGGGTTAGAAAGAAATGCATATTCAGGAGTTTATATTTAATAATAATAGCTTATAATGACAATCATACCTTTCAACAACAGAACTACACTTACACAATTTCTAGTAGGACATAAGCATTACTATATAGCAGCCTGGAACACATGGGTAATACTACTCACTTGTACCATGTTCTCAAAATAGAATACTTTTATATGGGTATTTTTCTTGTATATCTTGTCTCCTGCATACCTGTCCTTCTACTGGATTGATATCCAGAATGCCCTGATGTTGTCCAGATGCTGTCCAGCTGACCACAACATGACCGTTGGTGCCACGTCGCCTTATAACATTCAGCTGTACCACATTGTCGCCCTCTGGTGTCTCTTCCTCTAACTTCAGCAGAGAATCCTGGGAAATGCAGATCAAATGTGTTACAGCGGGGTTACGGCAGATTAGAGAAGTAAACGCTTCAATTTTGATGTACTGGTGTGTACTAGTGCATGAGTATTTTTGTACAAATGGATAAAGAATACAACGTAATGTAATTATGAAATTTGAGGTACCACTCTGGTATTAACAATTCATTACAATGTATCCTAAACCTCAAATAATGTTACCGAATTACTTGATACTTCTGTTGCTACTTCAGGTACTGATGCTAGAACTGTGTGATTACAGCATGTATACTGGGTAATTATTTTAATGACAAAATACAAATGTACAGGTACATAATTTTGAAATGGTATTAATGTTTCTCTGGATCTCAACATTCTAAAACATGTCACATGTACATGTATCCTTAACTATTTATTTCCTGTAGGATACCCACTTCTAAAACTTCTGAACTGCTTTGCAATATGTTTGACTTTGTCTTACCTGAGCAAACTCAATGATACCATGGCCGTTATCATTCGACAGGATATGAACTGTGACCTCTCTCTGGTCCCCGATCTCTGCGCCCATTCTGGGACTGACCAGAGTGACATAGAATGTCTCGCTGTCTTCTGGCAGCACATCATCCAGTATGGTGACAGACGTCTGCAGAGAGGTCTGTCCAGGCTCAAAGGTCAAGGTCACTGATCTAAACACATAAAAAAACATTACATTAGAGTGTAAATACAATCAGAAAATAATTGAAAATGGAAATTACAGAGACATCTCATCATTACTCTGAAATAAGATTCTATTAAAAGTAACTGCCCATAAATGTTCAATTATAAAAAAAAATATAAGAAATCTGTGGTTTTATTTTAATTTGCATTTCTCAGGTTTCTATCAGCAACAATTTATGTTAAAATGGTACCCATAATATATGTTGTGCACTACTGGTAATGCAATGCAGGATGTGGTTAGTTTCAGGCAGAACAAGACAAGTTTTCAGTTAGCAATGGACAGACACTTTCCAAGTTATCTTATATAGTATCATGAGTATACAGAAAACAAACTTCAGAACATTATTTGGGTACATTAAATACCCCTGAAGAAACTTTGGTGCCTTTGGACTGTCGATCAAATCCTACCTATGCACATAGTCTCCACCTCCCAGGGTGGTTGCCTGGTAAATGTCAACCTGGTAAGGTCCAGAAGATGTCACCAAGGGTGCAGTTGCCATGACAACCATCTTTGTCGACGGAGGCGACTGTTGTATGGGAACTGGGTGCAAGTCCAGCAGGGAAGGACCGTTCCATGTCTGGTTCAGCTGCCCTCGACTGTTTGACCACTCATATATTGCTGATGGGGAATCTTGGTTTGCCACTGACACATACCCTACAAAAATCGTAAAATGGTAGAATATTATTGATTAGTAAAAGAAAACGAACATAACAAGCAATATTTCAACTCTTGCTTTCAACATCACTGGCCTTCTTCAGGGTTGGTGGCCTTTATAATTCAGCACCCCTGAGGGGTGGTGAACTTAACCTAATTTCTTCATTTTCATAATACAGCATGCTAGTTTGGCTTTTTTCTAAGACTTGCCTGGGGATATTGAATAACCAACTGTTTCGATGATACACAATTTTGCAAGACTTAATCAGCTATCTCATTAACATTATATGATTATGTTTATTCAGATCCGAAATAGGTAAAATTGCACTGCATTGACATAACTTAGTATCATACATGACACAAAATAATTCAGATCTGGGCCATACTCAGAAAGCCGTAAAGGCTGTATGATGCATAGACACCAGTATAATCAGTCTCTATAAGAATTTTGATTTGTCCATTGCTCAACTACATTTTCTGAGGAGTGTGTCAGTTTTTCGCTTAGCTTTCCAAAGCAGGTTATCGTTATCACAGAAAAAAGTAACATACACCGTGTGCTAGCATCCAAGCTGAAAGTGGCAACATTCTGCACGTTCGAAGACTCCAGCCTCTGGATAAGTCCAAAAAGTTGCGTGAGGCTGTTCCAGGAATAGAGCTCCACCCCCTGCTCTTTATCACCAGAGTTGTCTCTCTGATTGGCTATGATGAGGTATGTGTCCGTTGTTGTCTGCCACCAGGCCAAGTCCACACATCCCTTGGTGTTCAACTGTTGGTGAATGGTCAGCTGTCCAGAGTCGTCCATCTTGTAGACAACCGACCTGGTTTTAAGCAAGAAGCATTATACATACATGTATATATGTCAGTTATATATAATTGTGTATACTCCAAAGTCCCTCAAGGTACCGCTAACTACTATTGCTTGCTTGTCTTTATTGTTATTATTATGAAATTATAAGCTTAGAACACTGTGGCATATCCTAGTACCGGGGGGTAATTATTTTTAAGTAGTAAAGTGTTAACAAAAACACCTACATTATTGCATGTTGTTTCTAGTAATAACTGTAGTTGTATGTAACACTGCACTATCATATCTATTAAGTTTAGTATTTCAAGTACTGGGTAGTACATATACATGTAAGCATAGCTATATACCAGTGTAAATACAAATTTGGTTTTCTTTGGGCAATATGTGAAACGTTGTGAAGAAAATGTAAACAGTAAAAGCAGTCCAACAAAGCAATTGCTGTACTGACTGAAGCCCTTACTGTAAGACAAGATTATGTCAGGAACACCATTCAAGTCTTGAAAGGCTTCTTTGTCAAGAAAATATATTGTAAGAAAAACATAGAAAGAACAAGAAGAAGAAATGAAAAGGAAAGGTAAAGAAGAAAGGGGAAAACAGGAAAACAGGAAGGTGAAGAAAGAAAACAGAACAAAAAGAAGACGGTGCCAAGGAAGAAGAAGAAGAAGAAGAAGAAGAAGAAGAAGAAGAAGAAGAAGAAGAAGAAGAAGAAGAAGAAAGTAGAAGAATATTGTACCTTAACTCATAGCTCTGGCTTTCCGAGTTGAGGTAATTTGCCACAATCACATACAACTGGTCATCAATATACATTGCCAGGACAGCTCTGGCCCCAGTCGTCGGTATGTACTGAACGGGATCACTGGAGAATCTTCCCTCAGCTTCCCAGCGATACAGGTCACTGCGTACTGAGGTGTCCCCACGGTTGTCCTGGTAGTTGGTGACAACCAGGTAGTGGGAACCGGACCAGGTAAACAAGACGGCATCTGTGGCACCACGGGTGGCAAAATCCTGGATCTGGTAATAATAGTTGTGTGTGTGTGTGTGGGGGGGGGGTGCCATGGGAGATACTGAATTTTAAATATATTGTGTAACGTGAAGCAGGCCATCTATCTTAATTAAGATCATCCATAGCATGAAAGAAAATATGGTCTTATTTGGTCTTACAGCTACCAGTAAAATAATAAGCATAGCAAAACTGCACAATTGGATGAAATCAAAGCACCTTAAACTCTCATCAAAGTATCTTAACTACCCATAATGCATGTTGGACCCTGTGTATGGCTTACAAAATATAGAATTGATATACGCATGTATTAAGTAAATATTACATGTATTAACATACCACTTGAAGTCCTCCGCTACGCTGGACAGTGTACAGACGTGACTTTGCTGTGTGTCTGTTCCCAGATCCGTGGTTGGCGATAAACAGATATGTCCGCTGCAGGATAGTGAAGGCTTCAGCTGCCACGGCGCCATCTGTCTCCACAGTCTGTAATGGAAAATCAAACTACAGTCAAACCTATTCTAAAGACCACCTCCGTATAAAGACCACTGGCTTATAAAGACCACCTGCTTACAAAGACCACATTTACAGGTCCTCAGGGGTATACTTTCCATGTTATTGAACCTGCATATGGTGGTCTTTATATACAAGTTTTACTGTATATATGCATGATGATTTATTTGTCTGCAGGCTTCATGATCTCATTGTCAAAACAGTCTATGGATAGACTGTTAAAATGAAAATGATTGCAAGGCATAAACTCAAGGCTAGGGAAGTTGCACTTTTTTAATACTTTCAATAGTTCTTCCATAAGTTGAAGCAAACTTCCAGTTTTCTTTGTTTCAATTCCATCTCATTAGCATTTTATTATTTTAATCATGTTAATTATAAGATAAGTTTGCCATAAAGCAGGTGAAGGTTTCAAACTGTTAGAGCCTTTCATACCTTACAGTCATTCTTAAAAGAACACACGTGTATACTCTCTTAAAAATACAGTATTTTATCAAAGGTGGATTCTGGTGCCAAAGTAACAAATATACGTATTTTCTTCCTTAATGAAAAATAGGCAATCTCTAATAGCATGTGTCTCAAGACTGGTTTGACCATACTACAGAATGTATAACAAACCTGGATAGGTATCAATGCCCCCTGCCATCGGTACAACATGCTAGATGAGATGCTACCATCCATCAGGATTGGGTCAGCCCCATTACTGCCGACAGGGGTGGTCAGGGTACCGACTCTATTACTGTTTAGTAGCAACACGTACACCAAGCCATTGGCTTCAAAGCTGTACCAACTAGTAGCTTGGAGCGACTGCAGCTGTAAAACATATTATGCGACAGTATGTTCAGTGATTAATAAATATAATATTAAACATACTTTCTTCTCTTCTTGAACTATATGCTTGCTAGAGGATAATGGTATTTACATGTTTGTATTTTTTTATTACTGGACAGATACAAAAATCTTCTCTAACAGTGGCTCACCTGCAAAACAACCTCCTGCTTTACGTAAAGTACACAACAATTCCTGCTGCATTTTGCATTCACACAATGTATGGAAATATACAAAAGTGTCCCTTTACTATCATATTATGCATCTATGTCATGCATGTATGAACAATTACTGGTACACAAAAATTACTTGTCTCTTGCAAACACAAATTGCATAATGCCCTATATTGCACAATTTGCTATCAATTTAAAATACAATGTACTGGTTAAAAACCAATTAAAACTTGACCAGTACATCCTGAACATATCTAATTACAAATATACTGGTTCCCGGTGAAACTAAACTTGTTTCCTATGATAGCATGGCAAGCTCGTCAAATACTGGTTACTAACTTTTTAGCAAAATATTAAAACCGGCAAAAACTACCTGTTGGATAAGGCCCAGATGGAACTGTTGGCCTTGTATGGAGCTTGCACTCTGTGACCTGGTGACGAGGTCCACAGACACACGCCCAAGGTCACCGCTACGTCTAACTACGTCAAAATATATGGGACCCGCTTCCTCTTCTACAGACAGGCTGTGATTACTGACATGAATAGGAGACATATTATTACGTATTATACTAGCTATTATAGACATATGCTAACTATCACATGTATAGAGCTATCTTGATGACCAACACTTTCACTGACCATGCTGACACAGGGTTGAGAGTACTGCATACATTCAAAGTACTGGTAGTTACTGCCAAGATTTTCATGCACATACGCAATAATTATGGCTATTAAGATGGAGACTACTGATATAGATTGGTACAACTAATCCTCACTTTAAAAGATCATAACTTGATAAATACAGCTTTTGTAATACCTGGATCCTGAGGGGTACAGTTGCATTAGGCCATATGGAGCATCATTTCTCTCGATGATCAGAGTTTTCCTGTTGAGTGGTCCCAGTGTGGCTCCCCCATCAGGGGCCCCCAGTACCACTCGGTACACCTCGGCTTCTTCAGGGATGTCATCGGCAACAGCAGACAAGGTCAAGGTCACAGAGGCCTAGAGGGGTATCGGGTATTGCCTTTCTATAAGGTCGGTTCAAAGTTTCTAGATTATGTATGTTATAATGATATGTAGGAGTAACCCTCTAATGAGGCCACCCTATTTGCCAAGAAAAGGTGGCCACATTAGAGAGGTGGCAGTTGGCAATTGGAAAAGTAAATGCATTCATAGTAGCAGTGCCAAAAATTTGTGGCCACATTAGAGAGGCTGGCCTCTGTTGACAGTGGTCACTAAGAGAGGGACCACTGTACTATAATTGATGACAGAAGTTGTATCTACAGAAATCTCCAATAGAGTCCTAGTATTTTAAGCTCAGCCAATCAGCTTCAAAATGAGGCAACAAAATTGCAGGTGATCCAACACTAGATATGCATGCAGTTTTGCTGATAACATAAAAGTAGTGACAGTTTTAGGTGGTCCTAAAATTCAGGAAACTCTTGAGATAGACAGGTATTAAAATTTAGAGATATTAACTGTACATCAAACTGATAATGGCTTTGTGGGTGAGGTGAGTGAAACTGTTTTTACATACACTAATACCACAAAAATAGTTAAATATTTCAGAGCACAATACATATTTCCAGTATATGCTGGCAAGTCTCTCACAACCATTGCTGGAGATATGCACATGTACTGAGCACTGAGTGTGAAGATTTTAGAAAGAACAAAACTTGTTATTTACACATGACCAAATCCAATGATGCACAATACTTTACGCAAAAATTTTTTTTTGTCATTATGTCTATATGTAATTTGAAAAGCAAAACTGGAAAATATAGAGTGACCTTGAAGGTTCTAGAAAAATCTTAAATCCAGTACTGGTAGTGATCTTAAAGATAGAAAAGACAATGCATGATTGCCAAGATGATTAGCAAATTTAAGAGCATGTTAAGTATATTACAGTTGTCCGTGCGATTTAAGACCCCTCTATTTAACAATTCCCTGCATTTTAAGACCGGACATCAGTGACACCACATGTATATTTTCAGTATAAATATCCCTATATTAAGACCACTTTCAATTTAAGACCATATTTTGCTGGCTGAATGAGCAGTCTTAAATCGCAGGGACCACTGTACTAGACTTAAGATTTTCTCCAGACACTGGCCCCCATATTATTTCTGCCAATATTAGACTCGCCTCTCTATCCTGGAAGACCACCATTCCGCTGGATGGCGTAACATCCGCAGTGGCTTCCCTGCTCACGGAGTCTATGACCGTGAAAGGAACTCGAACCAAGCCATATATCCCTGGAGCTCTCACTATCTGTATCCTGGCATCGGAGTTCTGGCCTCCCAGAGGAGACGGTTCATTGATGGTGATATTGACTCGCGATGCAAAGTTGACAATTCCATTAGCCTGGTCGTTGCCAAATATTGTAATCCGTGCTAAAAATGCAACAAACAATTCATTGGTTATCTTAACATGCTTAAATATAGAAGCTTATGAAACATAGCAAAATTGTTGAGATATTCCTTTAGAGTGTCTTATTATTATTACTGGTAGTAGTAGTAGTAGGTAGTACCTAATAGCAATAGTAGTAGTAGTAGTAGTAGTAGTAGTAGTAGTAGTAGTAGTAGTAGTAGTAGTATTTATTTTAAGATCACTGATAATCTCACTCTCAAAACATATAAGGGCCTCTTTGTTGCTACATATACAATACAGAATTCATTTACGTGTATAATGATATGACTAGTGACTCAATTAAAATGTGGCCAGAAACTTCATTTTTTGAAAAGAGGCATATCATTACTTTATTCTGTTTTATAAGGAAAGTTAGTCCAGGGACATGCATGCAACATCACAGGTGGAGACAACATAAAATCTTACTTTTACAATGATTTCTTCTATTCCTTCTCTGGTAGAGACTTGGTTTGCTACCTACATTTATTTTGCAGGTCCATCAGGCTTTTTAGCAATAATACCTGAGCACTAATTTCAAATCTTTGAATTACATCACATTGTGGCACCGTTATGTGTTATGCTACCATGTGTGCATACATGATTTGGTACTAAATTTTACATATGTACACATAGCATTGCATGTGAAAGAAGCATATGCACCATGAAACAAACCTTTATTTCTTACTGCTAAATATCTACTGTACTGCAAAAAATTTGCTAACTTCACTAATTACGCCTCGACCTTCAGTATATTTTCATGGCCAAGCTTACCACGATGGGGGATTCCCAGTGACAGGCCATTCTTTGGGCTTGCCAAAATGACTTCGAAACTCTCATCTGGTTCTGGGATATTATCAGCCAGAATCTCCACCTGGAGAATCTTCTCACTTTGGCCAGGTCCAAATGACACCTCCTAACATATGTAAAGAAAGATATACCCAGTAAGTATATCTTATAGATATTTCTCTGTTGTGCCTCAAGTTACAGAATTGACCCCTACTGAAACCATGTCTGGGTATCCATTTACAATGTACGGCCATATCAAAACATTCAAATGCTGCTGATAGATTTAAGGTTAAACTTTATACCTTGTTGAACCTTACGCCTCAGCCTTTTTTTACTTTTGTAGATACTGCCCGGGTTCTTAAAGAATCTCAAGTCTAGAAATGCATTTAAGTTCTGGCAATCATGTTGGTTAACTATAATAGCGAGTATAGCCAATCATAGTGGGCTGTATGAAAGCTTTGGCCAATCATAATAATTGGTCACTATTTTTGCGCCTTTTCACTTCCTTTGGGTATCCTCGGGAAATTTTCCTGCCAAGGGGTTTAAAATACTTAAGATGTACTGTACCTCCAATTTCTTTCTTCCCCTAATGAAATCAATACTGGGAGGTCCTACCTGAGACTGAAACTGGAAATCTTCTCCCAATATGGCACCGTAAGTACCCGGTTGGGTGATAGCTACATTCTGGGCATAGCAGAACACCGACACCTCTCCAAACTTGCCGCGTGTTCGACGCACAACCAGAGACAGGTTGCGGTTACTCTCATCCACCGATAGCCTAGTAAATATGGTAAAACACCGAGAAATATCATTACACTGCCATGAAATTGTTACACATGAAGTTACTGCATTGTAATTCCCAAGAGGAATATGACTTCCACAAGCTTGCAGAGCAAGTAAACTAAGACAAAGAGAATTGCAATACAACAGGAATGGACTACATTCCAAGATATAAAACTACACTGTAACTGTTCACTGTAATAAGGACACCCATAATAACACTAATGGTATATTCCTAGTTAGCATAAATTTACAGAAATTACCCTGGCACATTGTTTAGATATCCTGAATCCATGCTATTTCAACAAGCATTTAGCATCATCAATAATTCTATTGTGCATAATGCACCTATGGGTACTCTCCAGCATAGGATATATCAACAGTACTGTAAAGTGTATATACTGTGTGAAAATGCCAGACAATGAACTGCCACCTTACCTAGCTGACTCTGGTGGGAAGATAACCTCCCCTTGTGTCCCATCATTTCCATTTATGATGACATCTAGTGATGTTCCTGTGTTGGCTAAAGCAGACAAAAGAAAAGAAGATATAAAAGCCTTTACCTTCTCTTTATACTACTACACATATATTTTTAATGCAATCAGAATCTAAGACAGTGTACAGTGTCAAAGTTTTATCTCTTGCAGACTTCTGTTATTGTTTGGTGCTAACGGAATATTAAGAGAACAGTTTTAGAGAAAAATATATCCATTATCTAGTATCTACTATCTACCCCAGTATGTTACCTTTTTATTATGGCCTTGCTATCAATGATCTTGGCCTTAGTCAATGTCTTATTTGTGATACTGATCCACAGTGTTCAACATTGTTCTAAAACTGGGGTTGAATTTTCTCTAAGAAATAATCTCAATGTTTCCTAGGTGAGTTTAGCCATTGCTTTGAGATCGCAGACTGCATGAGATCCAAGTTTGATTGTACGCTCAAGCTGAGTTTCCTTGTGTCACTCACCAAGACTCGGTCGGAAAGTGCTGTTTCTGGGCTGTAACAACTCAACCCTTGTAAGGCTGACGACAAACACTTCGTCGACTTCCGGTTCGTTGTCTTCCAGCGCCTGCAATACAATGGCCGCACTGCTCTGTCCATCATAGAATGTAATGTTACCGTTGTACACCGCACGGAAGTCGATGTCTGCTATGGCCGGGCTGAGGTTCTCACTCAAGGGGCGAAGACTGCCACTACGTACATCGTAGTACACACGAACCATGCCTGTTGGACGATAAAAGGAATGTGTGAGAGAGTTTATTCAAACTTACTTGTACACATATGGATGCTGTATGGAAAATGTGACATGACATCTGGTGTACAATATTGCTTCAATGTGCTACACAGTGCAGTGCTTCTTTTTTTAATATGTATGCGCATGTATTTTCATTTGGATAACACAATAAAGTATAGGAAACAAATTAAACATAATCAGTCCAATACAAGCTAATATATGATTCATGAGTTAGATCCAGGGCTACTGGATCTAATTATATATTATTTATTACTGCTATCGAATCCATCAAATTGTTCAAGGGTCCATACAGTATTTTGTGCAGTGAACAACTGAAGGCCTTCCATAATGTATTTATTGGGAGTACAAACTGTAATAAATAAGTTGTTCAGTGATAATATACTGACCTATGGCTCCAAACTTTCTTTCGACCGTCAGCTGAAACTGGTCATCCCCTTCATGTATGCGAGGGGGGCGGTCAGGATCCAGGGCTCCCGGACTGAAACTAAATATTCCATGGGGATCGTTACTCCCCTCTATAGTGATCGTGGCTTCGGGTTTGCTTGGGTCAATTGCAGCCGCCCCAGTTTGTCGAACACCTGAGGCCAAGAACGAGGTTAGTTTAACATTTATAGTAACTTGAACATTGCACAAAATACATAATTTGCTCAACATCGGAAATAATGGAACATTCAGCCAGACAGCCACCCAATTCAATTATTAACCAAAGTTTCTTCAAAAAACAATTCTGTTAGACTTTATACTGCTGGTAACGTGAACAGTAGCACCCACACCCACCCCTTCGCCATGTGGTCCCTCAACACATGTGGTCTTGGTAGTCTCCATTGACAGTTTCAACTGCACTGAAATGAAATGTGGGTCTTTGTGCACCTGATATCTGTTCCAGGCTTTCAATATTGGTTTCACTGTATAGACCTGTGATAACTATACTGGCATTACAAACTCCTTTTAAATAATTGCACATCAACTGAACTTTCTCTCCACAACAGAAGGTACCCTGTACAGTTTTCATATACGACAAAAACCACACGTGGGACACACTTAACATGTAAGCAATTACCAGGATCTACAAAAGTACTCGCATTCTGCAATGTTGCAGGTACGTGAGGAGTTCCCACACTACCCCTCACCTTCAGTACGGAGGTTAAACAGCTGGATCCTGTATTCCTGGTTGATCTTTGGTTCGTTGTCAACCTCCAAATGGAGCAGGATTTCCTTCTCCTGTAATCCCTGGAAAAGAAAATCGGAAATAATTTGTGCCAACAAACTCACTATACACATTAATAGTCATTTTTATTCAGAAGTACAACACACCCTTGGTCATTATGCATACTTTTGAAGTGACTTTAGTCAAACACATCAGGGCTACATTAGCTTTGACCAATCTCCTGTGGGCACAGATTAGGGCAGTTTCGAGACTTTTCACTTTCTTTCAAGTATAGTTGGACATTTCCCCACCAAGGGGGTTGAAAATACTTCCCACTGCATCCATTTAATACAGCTTCAGTAGTCACTCTCTAATGAGGACATGCTATTTGCCCAGAAATTGTAGCCCATAAGGCAGGAGATTTTGAGAGGATAAACTGTTTGCATTCATAGTAGACATGAAGAGCATGAGGGGCGAAAAATTCGGAACCCATACAGAAAGTACAGAGGATACAAGATGGCGCCCTCTAGATACAGTAGCCACTTAAATGTGCAACTACCTACTCAATATCTCACTGTATAATTTTTTATTGTGTTACAATTAAGCCGCATTTAACTGCATGAATGTATTATATTGTATTGAGTCTTTTACCATGTTTATACTACCTCTAAGTGTATTAAGTTTTTAGATACAAACAAATACAATATACCGGTATATACATTGTATATATCAAGAACAAAATTATGGTATGATGAATAGTAACTGACTAACCTTGGCTGATCTTGGTTAAATTCTACATCTTCACTTACAGGGGTACATGAACATGTAATTCTTAGCCATTCACAGGTTGTGTGGCGGTTGCTGACTTAATTAACTTGAAGTATTGTCATGTTGGTTATGAATTTTGCCTGCTGTAAACCCCATGTTATCAACCGTGTCTCTTATCCCAGGCCCTTACCTCCTCAAACACTACAGTGCCTGTGTGTCGTTTGAAGCGTAGCTGAGGTAGTTGGCTGTCTTCAGTCACTATACGCCAGTCTGCCACTACAAACCCTAGTGCTGGGCTGGACCTGGTCACGGTAACCAGCAGCAAATCACCTTGAAAATAATCACATATTTATGGAGACATCTAGTAGATGCTTTTAGTATGTGACACAAGATTTACTGGTAATATTAGCTATCACAAATTCTGACCAATTGCACAGTGCAAAAGCTTGAAAGTTAGCAATAGATTATGTAATGTCCTCCTTGAATATTCTGTACACATACTATGTAGGTCTGCTGCAGTCTTATTCCAGAAGCAATAGGATGTATTGGTGGGATCCTTTGCTTTGCATAGGAAAAGATAACTTCATTCAGTTTCACTTGCAGCAGAACCTGTCTTGGAAGACCACCCCATTGACCATAGAAATATGGTCTCTCAAGACAGTACAGGTGGTCTCCAGTGACAGGTTCAAATATGCTGAAATGTATGACCTTTCTGGTAGCAATATGTGATCTTCAAGACAGGTGGCCTCTCATGGCAGTGGTCTCTCAAGACAGGTTTTACTATTTTTTATTAGATACATCAGTTATGAGGATTTGTAACACATATAGTACCTTCTTGAACCAAATACGATGTGTCCTGAAATCCCAGAAGTCCAGCGACGTTGTCGTTGGCCATGACAAGGATTGTCACCTGACTGTCTGGACCGATCTCAGCGCCACCTTCTGGCTGCCGTAGCTGTACCACAATCAGCTCATCGTCCTCAGGAAGCTCATCATCTTCTATGCCAACAGTGATGGCTGTGACAACAAGATATGGGAACATTGCAAAAACAGTTATATAGACACAGGGATATACCAGGGATTTTACACATTTTTCCTATACAGGTTTGTGGACACAGCCTTGATACTACATGGTAAATGAAAAGTGGCGCAGGGTTCAAGTGCTTCAAAAATACGAAAATTTATTTCAAAGCTACGACATGATGATATATAAGACATTAGAGGTAAATCTACCCATAATTCCTTTCCGAATCATGAAAAAATAAATGATCTAGTGCCCCAAATATGTTGCAGGTGCTCAAGGCACATATGAAATTGCACTAAATATTAGGAAAAAGAACCGGTTACCTATTGCAGGGCACAGCCGTCAATGTTGGTTGGGAAGCTGACAAAAGGTTTAGGGACAGTGGTAAAGTGACCATGGTGATGGGGAACATGAATGGTGACACCTATGGTGGGGGGGTGGGGGGGGGGGGGAGTGGATAAAAACAATGGTGATCAGAACATTTGCATATAAAACAGGTGGATAGATGCTTACATAAAAGCTAGCGGTGTATTGGTGTCTTTATAGTACAAGCCCATAAAATATTTATTACCGACCATGTATTCTGATTACATACTCGTTAGAGTTTTGTAAGAGTCAACGAATCTTTAAAAAGAAAACATATTCATAAATCATGCAAGATAAAAATTTGTTCTTCTAGAATTATATGGTACGGTTAGTTCTTACCAAGAATCTGTGAACTCATACTTATGCAATAGTGTCCATAAGAGAATATCAAAGGCATGTAAATACTATGCCCAAAATGTTGATAAAAGTCCTACGTGATGGGAGCATGCAAGGAAATAACATGTATGTTGAGGTAGTGAGAAAATGACTCGCATATACACTGGTGACTGTGACACAGGTAAGATACAAACAAATATAAATACTGCTATTTTTTTTTTAATTAAAACTTAAAACTATCTGCATGTAAAAGTAAATTTTTACTTAGTGAGCTTCAAGAAAACTCTCTCCTACTACATGTTTCTGTATGTGAAATAAGTTGAAGATTTTGACGTATTTTGTGTCTTCTGTGTTTACAAGCACAACCCTTGTGCAGATTGGATCACTGGGACCTACCACAGTTCTTTACCTATTGTAGTCATGGTATAAAAAAGAGGTGAGCTGAATGTGTTATGAGTAAACAATTTTCGATTAGGAGTTTATCTAAATGTAGTTTCGCTTTCTCTGTATTGGTTAAGTGTTTAAATGTGGCATTTGTAAGTTTAGGTTAATACATACTCCTGTGTATATCTCCAGGTCCGTATGTTAGTATGGCACCATCAGCTACGTAGTCTGCTCCACGAGTAGCTGTTGTTCGCTCTGGATTAATCGCCCATTCAACAGCCACTGTGCCAATGCTGCCACCTGGACACAATGATTACAAAAAGACTGTTCAATATTTGTACATGTAAGTATACAATTGCATGAATTTATTGATACAAAGTAAATCACTTAGCTGGACAAAGTAAACACTATACTCAAAGTGGCTTGGCATTTAAAATGTTTCATATTTCTTGAAATTAGAGCCGTAAAGGGTCATTTGGCCTTAAATAAAACAATTTGTGCCTCACCAACCTCCAAAGTCTCCATAAACCAGACTCTTAAAGGAACTTGTCAGCAACTTTCCCATTTATGACCCATGGGATTAAAATGGCAAGGTGCACAACTTGTACATAATTTACATCTTGCCCAACATATACTTGTTTAATTGCGTGTACAATTTGCACTAAACCTTAATACATCACTGACTTTCCTCACTCCTAAACCAGGTTTGCTCTCAAGAGAGATTATACTGGGCTTTCTTGATACACTAGGAAAGTAAATATGTTATAAATGGTCAAACGTATTTCTCTATAAATCTGAAATGATATATATGTTAAATGGAAACTTTCAGAAAAGCAACAAACAATTTGCAATCTGGCATAGACTGCCTTTTGCTACAGATCTGATTCTATTGTAACAGAAATAGAAGTGTCCCACTAGTCTTACCTTGTCTAACAACCACCAGCTCAACAGAGAACTGGCTTCTCTCCTCCACCAATAACATCTGACCACTATTCTCAGCACGGGGGTCATTACTGTATATGCGAAACACACCATTCGCAGCATCATTAGCGACGATCGTTATGAAACCACGGCTACGATCTCCCAGGCGAGGCTGATCCAGAGGGTTCAGTGGTTGGTCCCCTAGTAAATCCACAGAAGTCAAGGTCACCTGAAACCTCTCGTCGAGTTCCGGATGGTCGTCAGGTAGTATGGTCACTGGGATCAGGGCCTGCATGGTCTGGTCAGGCAAGGTAATGGATGCTATCTGTCGGGCTGTGAAATCGTGGCCAGCACGGGCCTGTAGGCTGTACAGTGGCTCAGTCTGAAGGCGGAGAAAAGGCGTCAGCACATCAGCAGGGTGACAAAATCCAACATAGGTACATGTATATGTAGTCTGCTATTAACAGATACTCTGACATAGGTACTCCTTGGTAGTACATGTAACCGAAAAACCTGTCTCCTGCAAGCCAGTTCCTTGACTGACACAGGCTATATGGCTAACTTGTGTATCAGAAAATGGCAATCACTACAGGCAAGACATGCTTTCCAGCCAAGCTTTGTGATACTAGTGGTGTCATCCTTTTCATAAAAGAAGTGTGCTAGTAGTTTTGACCCTTACAAGATATGACATATCACTCCGGTGATAATACAGACTATTGTCTTCCCTCCGTAGTAAATAAATCTTTAGTCACAGCATTTTAATCACGGAAGCACTGTAATGTTAAAGGCATGCATGCTCAATGATTTTCTACATGTATGTAACAAAATTCCTTTCACTTGGTTCCTAAAGTACATCTGTGTTTATACAAGCGTGTAAATTACACTAAAGATTTATACAATGAACCATGGACTATTTATGCATCTAGTGTCATTCTTTTCAAATATGAATACCGCTAACTTTCTGCACAGCCTAGGTAACTACCAGTAAGGTGTCCTTGGAGTAAAATATATAGCCAGTCCTGTTGTCCAGGTAGTTATAGTCCAGTGTGGTGAACCAGTTACAGTCGACACGCTGGGCACTGTAGTCAAACCCCAGACAGGCCTCCGTCAGCAAACAAAACGTGGCACAGGCCTGGAATAAAGAGGTTTTTTTTGTTGATTTTATGATCATTTCACAATGTACTGGTAGTATGAAATTCAATTTTAACCACAGCAAAATTACATGCCAGGTGCTGAATAAAGGTCTATACCATAAAATGGTTGTTCAAGTGACAACACTTGATTTATGGGTGGTAGATTTGGTGCTTTAGATCATGTGGGTGGAAGCTACTTCATGAAAGACATTTACAGTACATGTACAGTAAAATCTGTCTTGAGAGGCCACAGGTATGAGAGACCATCTGCCTTGGATTAGACATCCTTTTTATGGCTAAAACGGAGGTCTATCAAGACAGTTTCTACTGTACTTGGCAACAAGTTTTAGAGCTTTTTTGTAGTATACTGGCTCTATATCACTATGTGGAGATTAATATAATAAATTACCTCTTGAACAAATGTACACGTGTGCATTAGCAGATAATAACAGATGACGAAAATATACCTTAGCATGCTTTGAGAGATTCCTACACCAAGAGATCACCTATCCTGACAGATCATTATGTAACAGTGACAGAAAACCTACACCTGGCACAAGAGTCCTACCATCAGTCGTAAGAGACTAAATTTAATGGCAGTGAATAGTCATTGATAACTGCCTGGCCAGTTCTGCGGTAAGGCTTAATGTACCGGTACGTGTACTTTGTTTCACATTTTTACCCTCAGTGGATCTGGCTGTGTTGCCACGTTCCATGTTGTGCCAGTTAGAGGAAGGGGTTTGCCCACTAAGGGTGCCAGGAAATAGTCAAACACAGTCTGTCCCGACCGTGTGGCCTGTTCTACTAAATCTAGTTCCTGAACTGTGTAGAACACCCGAAGGTCACCAAATATCCCTCCACTGGAACAAATGGGGTAATAGAATCGTAAACTTGATATATACATAAGTGTATGTACAAAGTATATACAGCAGAGATTTCAATTTAAGATCACACAAGGTCTAGGCCAATGTGGTCTTAATTCTGATGTGGTCTTAAGTTTGAAACAAAACATTCCACCAGTGAATAACTTCTGATTGTCCAATGGACGGTCTTAATTCTGGGGTGACCTTATATCATTGTGATTGCATATCATAAAGATGAACTGAAAACTAAGCCTTTAAAATCAGCCATAACAAATTATAAAATAAAAGTACGTATCTCTACAGTTTATACTGACAAGTTCCATGTTGGTTTGCTTAACTGTTTGGATGATTGATTGATTGATGTTCTTATTTGAAACCAGAAAGATTCAAAACTACAGCAAACAGAAGGGGAGTAAAGAGTTATGCACAATACATACCGGTACCCCCTCTACCAGTAAATTCAACATTTTTCAACAATCTTTTAAAAACTACAATTCTTGAAGCATTTACAGTCTCAATGCTCTGACAGTATATTCTAGTACCCAATAATTCTATCAATCGATTATATATTTTCAAGCAGGTGAACTGAAAGAGAAAGATAGTACTTCATTCTGCCACCATCTACATGTACGTTATTTGTATCATTCTTACATTCTCTGCACTTCCACAAATTGGGCATCCGAACTGTTCCTCTCAAACACTTCAAAATATTCTTGCGCAAATTCGACAGAGCCATGAGGGTTGTCATTGGCCTGCAGACGCAATGTGCACGTTTTCCTATCCTCATCAATACGACCACCGTTGTTGGCGTCAGTGAGGGTGAAGGTTATATCCTGCCACAGAGATAACATAGGATGCATTGGTGCAAAATAGAATTTGCAAGGACCAATGTAAGGCAAGTAGAAAATAATTATGTGTACCAGTATTTACTATACAGGGAGGCAGAAATTTAAATTTCTCCATTATGTCTAAGATTTAAACTTTAGAATACCGGTACTGAACAATTTCTAGTTTTCAGCTGACCAGCACTGCATAAAAGGGTGCCAAATATACTTTTATTGCAGGCTGGATCTTGAGATTAATATATATGTTTCAGGTCATATATAATTATGCATAGCCGACCGGACGGTCCCTGTTATAAGATGAAACGGAATCAAAAGCATCAATTCCCAGTCATGAACACAAGATTCTAATCTTTCTCACTTAATAGGTGTTAGATCTATATGTACACAAAAATCCATGTATGTACCTCTATTCCTTCTGGAATATCGTCTGGGAGTATCCCAACTGTGATCATCTGTCGTGCTTCATTGCTCACAAAGAATATGGTCCCTGATGTCTGACTGATGTCATCGGAGGGTGCTTCTCCTGGGTGGGATATATCAGGTAGCATATAAGGTTGGGAAACAATCATAAGCATAACCGGCAATAATATGGCAATTACACTGCTATTGCATTGAACTTACCGGTAGATTTTTCTAGAAAGCTGGCCTTGATGATCTCTATAGTAAACTAGACAGTCGGTTGCTGTGCAACGCGAGGGGGCATCCCGGTTGGCAATAAGATACTACATCCTTATCTGAACCTTTGAATTGATCCATCAAGGTCAGCCAAGATCAAAT
>JAAUYG010117675.1_pt1 | contig 24634 bp, 13 predicted proteins | sample 7278091 | NCBI WGS metagenome assembly JAAUYG01 (sample SAMN14350201, study PRJNA611818) | marine sediment metagenome | isolation source: surface marine sediment (0.6m) | place: French Polynesia: Moorea | collected 2018-08 | reverse complement strand
CCCCCCCCCCCCCCCCCCCCCCCCCCCCCCCCCCCCCCCCCCCCCCCCCCCCCCCCCCCCCCCCCCCCCCCCCCCCCCCCCCCCCCCCCCCCCTCCCCCCCGCCCCCCCCCCCCCCCCCCCGCCCCCCCCCCCCCCTCCAGATTGTGTGGAGTCAAACAAGGATGGTGTACGACAAATCATGAATGAGGATTAAGCTTACATAAGTTAGGACAGGCTTGTGTTTAAACATTTATATAAATTTATACTACAGGCAGCCCCGATCTGTACTACTGTAGTTCACAGAGTATACCTCAATCCAGGAAACAACAGGACACAGCAATGTTACATACAATTACTTAGTTTAATATGCAGACGAAGGAAATCAGCCTCACGGTACCATCAATTCTTTTATTGTTACAGGATTGTTGCAGACATGATTTCATGGACTAGGCATGTGCTAAATTCTTCACAAAACCAGGTGATCTGGCACCAATCATTTGTGACTGTTCAAGATGACTGCCTGATGCAAATAGCCTTGGATTCGGATCATTCCAGGCTAAAATTTCCGGGTGCCTTGTAATAATCTGCCCACTGAGGGGTTCTGCTTTGGCTGGCAGCAATATCCAGAGATTGCAGTCGTAACCTCTCTGGAGCACCCCTCAGCTTCCGGACATTCCTTCCTTGGCATCAGCTGCCAGGTTAACCTGGCACTGGCAGACAATGAGCTCCCCCAGTGAGAAGGAAGGAGGAGGAGTCCCTGGCAACCAGAGCAGGAAGTGGCTCAATACATTGTACATATGGTGGTATCCTTGGGAATGCCACAACAAAGAACTCTGTAGGACTTTCCCCCGAGTTCAACATTGTTAAATGAGAAAAAGCTCGAATTGTGCAGAAACTTATAGGCTTGTAAAACAAGATTTAGAAGTTGTTCCATGGTCCTCACCACCTTAGTATATCAGCATGATACAACTACCGTGCATCTCAGTAATATTTAATGCTGTCGGGAAGAAATTATTTTATTGCCAAACTTATAATTAGTGCACTGCTAATATATGATCCTCTTACGGTCATGGCTTGATTCTGAAACTTGTAGTTGAAGGAGCTGCCTAAATATTTTTAAATTTATATTTTTCTTTATTATGGTTTGCAGGCAAATCTGTATTCTGCCTGGTGTTTTCTGCATGATTTAAACATAAGTCCGCCACCGCCTATCAGGTCTGGGTAACCCAAGAAAGCACACCTCTCTGTTAGTTTCTGTGGCTCATATCAATAAACACACTACAAGGAAGAGTAAATACATGGCTCCTCATTTGAATCCAGTGGTATTTCTCAATTTCTGGTATATATGCCTGCCACACTGAGTACTGACATGATGCCAAGAATGATGTCAGACAGTGGTAGCTGAAACCTGCAAATCTTGCAGTGTGAGAGGTAGTGGCCAAGAGGCCCCAAATGGGTCTAGGATTCTGGTCTGGAGTCGGTGGGGGTGGTACGCATGTAGATCACTAGCACCTGATCTGCCCCAGTATTGCTATCGGTCCTGACTGGTTTAGATCAATCTCGGATCAATTCAGTCAGTGCCTGGGTTTTACGTCTACACCTAACACTACTGCACTAACTCAGTGCTGCATTGCACTGATAATCCACAATCAACACAAGTGAATCAGAACCGATCTTTGATCTTTGTGCTGCTTGTGTCTCTACAAATTTTATATATTGTCTGAATGACTACCAAGATATCTGGTTTTCCCTATCAAAAAAAAGTTTTATGTACTGATACTGATTATGGAACATGAGACTATGTACAACACTTCACATACACAGATGTTACACATGTGTTATCTCAGCTTATCTCTGTCCTATGTGTACAAATAGCTATATATAGGTAGTACATTATAACATGTACTAGGTGCTCCTGTATGCAAATTAATACCACATTTTATATTAAGTTTGCTAAATTAGATTGTTCACTGGACAGAAGCACTTACATGTTGTATTTTCAACTTGCACTTTCTATATATGTGATTTATGAGAGAATACCGTATGCTTTTTGCAGTCATCTATATGCACCCACCCCCACCCCAAATAAAGATTCACTACAGGGTACCCGTAGCACTGTTATGTAAATCCAGTTCAGTTGTGCTTAAAATTCAAATTCTGCTCCAGATCGTAAAAACTCTGCTTCCTATTTCTGCACATCCACAGTGTAAGCAAACAGTGAACTGGCAACATGAATCAACAGCAATAATATCGAACCTTCCACAACCTGAACAATGATGATCTTATTTCTACCGGCACCTGAAATTCCCTCCCCATGATTTAATATGGATGGCATTTTTCTGCACATGGTTTTGCCTCCAGGGAACGAAGTACTAGAAAGGGCCACTTTGCCACTCGGCTGCAAGGTAGCTGTAATGCTGCAGGAGTGGGAAGCCCTGCGCACGAGGAAAGCGATTTGGCTTGGCTACAATAGTAAATATTGTAAAGCTGATGTCCGGTTTGGTCTTCCTCGAGGAGGTTTGCACTGCAGAAATCACTATGAGCAACCGTCTTTAATGTAGAAACAATTCACAATGGAAGTAATCTAATAGCTTTTCATCATGTTTATCATTATATATACATGTAGTCCGTGGCATCTGTGATTACCACATGCTGGTAATGGTGATCTAGGGAATCAAAACATATTTCTGAAGCAGTAATGAGAGTAGCAGCACATATTTTTATAAGATAAAGAACAAAATCCCCAGGATATTTCTCATTAATTTATATTGTCTGCCAGCATTATGACCTTGAAGCCTAAATTTAGGTAAGATTACTAAGGGTGCCTGTTGAGGTGAATCATGCTATGGTGAAAGATTGCAAGTGTTTTGAAATACCTGGTACCCAGTTTTCAAGCCTGAGTCAGACCAGAATCCCGTTCTATTGATCTCTGGTGTTACAAACAGCCACCCCTCCAAAATGCAAACTTTAGTAAACCTTTCACTGCACTGTACATGCAGGGTTTTTTTTTTTTTGGCGAGTGCTTTTTTTTTCCCCCTTGGTGTAGATTGGCAAAGAAATTTTAAATTCAGGCTTTTTCAGGTGATTGTGGATATGGAACGCAGGGCAACATGTATGTACATTAAGTTTTGATAGCACATAACAAACTTTATTAAAGGCATGGATGATTCCTATTTGATCGATATTGACCCCCCCATGGTCACCAGCCTCTTTGCCTCACTCCTCAGATCCAAACATTTCAGTTACGAGGGGCATTCAAGTGTCCAGTCATCCAGCACCAATACATATCAATCCACAGGAAACTCACTGTCAGATAATACTTCATAGGCTTCCGAGATTTCTTTGAACCGTTTCTCCGCCTCTTCTTTGTTGTCCGGATTCTTGTCGGGATGCCACCGTAGCGCCTGTTTTCGGTACCTGGAACCCAAACAGCATAGATCAGAGGTGTGCCGGCCACTTACCGCCCTTGTGGGCAGAATATGTTAGGGTTACATGGGAGGTCCAGCCACTTGGTCAGCAATCTGACCAGGTACGTATACATCTACAGGCTGGCAAGGCTAACTTAACACCTGACCAATCAAAATGTTTGCCATTCTCCTTGCATGAATTTCCTTTAATTTCATTTAACACAGAAAATTGCCCTTTGGGACCAAATCAAGTGGTCTTATAATCAAGGGTGGTCTTAAAATAGAGGTCTGTAAAATAGAGGGACTCCTGTATGCATTGCATAATTCGAAATTTTCGCACAAAGAGTTTGTGTTGTTGCTTTTCCATAGCATTATAATAACAGGCGTCTTCTATTTGCATGTAACATATTCATATTAATACATTCACATAGAGTAGGGTGGCAATTTTTCTATCACATTCACATCCATAAAGAAGCACATGAATTATGCATGAGGTCTAAACCTGTGGCAGTAACACACAACACATATCCAATTATATTAAGGCTTTAGATTTTGCTTTAAATACACATACGGTATACTGTATACATTGTTATTAAACAATCTACTAGTGAAGACCACCTGCTGCGTCACTGGTCTGATGCTCATGACAGGCAGTCAGAGACTATCAAATATTCAATTCACAAGCTCAGATTTGGTGACAGTCAACATAACCACAGGTTCATCCTAATATGGAAAGTGGCGCTGCCGCCAATGCTGAAGCAATATAATAGTACGCAGCAGCAACACTTCACTCCTGCTACTGGAGGAAAAAGCCATAAACACGGTAGTAAAAATGTCACCCTAGTGATATACAGAGGGGGGTCTTCATCACATTTCTGGTCTGTCCCCTCACACGGACGCATCTTAAAAGGATGTGGCCAGGCCCACCCCCCAATGGACCGGCCGGGGAGGAAAAGCTAGCCATTAGCACATGTGTCAGACAGGATTTTCCATGTCCCCTGCCTAAGGCGCATTACTATATTGGGCTTCCATGGCGGCCATCAATGATCAATCATCAGAAGGCTGATTTCGGCTTCGCCTGTGACCCAGACAAAAACCATTGACCTAAAACACCATGTTCGGAATATCTAAATACTGGAGGGAGATGGTGTACATGGTGTTTGGAAGGTGGGAGGGGAGGTGGGGGGGGGGGTATGGGGAAGAAGGGAGAGAGGGTACTAGGGGTTGGCATCTGTCGAGACAATGCAAAGTGACCTACATTTAGAGTGATCAATGTCTGAAAGTTATATATTGTGCAGTCCCCGCCTTTTATTATTACAAAACTAGTATTGAATTCTGGGTGGGCAGCGCTGTTCAAAAACTACATCCAGTTCTTGCTTGCTTGCAGTTTTTGTTTACAAATGTCACAAAAGTATGAATTAAGACCAACTTCAAAGCAAGTTTGGAAGGAAATTATGCAATATATTATGACAAACGGTGGGCAGGTATACAGACTCTCTGTTGCTAGCTTTGGTTTTCAGCCAAGCAGTGCTGGCAGGGTCGGTGATGCAGAGTGGTACACACACAGGGCTACCTTTATGTACTCTTAGTCTCTAGGCATTTAACACAGACCAGTGTACTGAAAACCTTTTTTTTTTCCTTGTTCTTCATTTTTCTCTGGTACCATATTTCTCAACACTCAACAAAGCCTTAAAGTTTCTTAAGAAGCCATTCAAGGTGCTGAAAATTTATAGTCATATTCCAAAGTAGTTGTATATAGGATCTGATGTTTATTAGAAACTACCTGTGTAACAGTTAATTGAAGCAAATATTAAACACATGTGTGACGAAATACTTTGTCCAGCCTTGATCGTAAGGTAAACATTTTGACGCTTGGACCAACAATCAACTTAATTCGCACTGTTACTTCTCACAGAAAATAGAAATAACTAAAAACAATTGTTTACCAGTAACAAAACATGCCCTTTAAACATTAAATTTGGGTTATAAAATTATCTTCCTGGATATATACGTTGGATATGCTCCCTGCTACATATGCCGAGGATGACATGCCGTGCTAAACTGTTAGTGTCCATTGAAACTGATTGAGTTGCCTTATTTGGGAACCAGTTCACCTCGTTGATAAGGTCTTTTGGGGGTCATATTAGGTGGAAGCTGCAATGCTAGCTAGGTCAGCTGGCCAACAACACCTCTATGCGTCTTTCTTTTCTCTGTTCTTTTTAACATTCAAATTGAACTTACGCTTTCTTAATATCGCTGTCACTGGAATTCCTGGCCACTTCCAGGATTTTGTAGTAGTCCATGTCCGGCATGGTGGCTGGTTGTGATGGGGGAGCTCGTTTCAGCTAGGACACTCCAGTTTGACTGAAAATGGTTCCTGAAAGAACACAAATATATAATACACATATACTGAAATGACAGCAAACTGGAAACTCTGCAAACCGGAATGTTTTTTTCACCAATACATTAAGTACTATATGTGCCAAACCGAAAATGATACTACAGCATACATTAATTTATGTCAGTTTATTACATGTTTAAAGACCTGTTTCCAGGATCCACAAGAAATGATTGGTTGGGTTGGTCGTGTTTGATTGGGTTAGAAGCCAGCTATGGGTGGGGCCTAACAAGAGTGTATTTCTGATTGCAGCTGGTCAACCGTTATTAGTAAGTATCCCGACTGCACTGACCAAAAACATGTCACTTGCCACATTCCCAGGGACTCCAGGAGCCAAGCCAGAAGCCTGTAATGCTAATGTATGCTGATGTACAGCTATGGCACCACGTTGCTGTATATGGTGTTAAAAATTACCGTGTTATGATGAATAAGCTGATTGATTGATTGATTGTAATTTGTTGTGGACCCATCCATCCGCTGTCTTGCTATTGCTTTTATGTTAATCAGAATTTGAATTTAAACTACTACATCAAAAGTTTAGCTACAGATTACACTGCACACAGGTAACATTGCAACATAATATACACTTTTGTTGTATCAAGCACCCGGTAATCTACTATGGTTAATGATGACAGTACAATATTGGTCAGAAGCCAAACTTTTGGTCAGAGGAGTGTTTTGTCTGGGGCTGTCAGCCATACTGGTCAGATCAGCTGGGCTGGTTTTACAATGGACCATGCAACTCTATGTTTGAATTTTTGAAACCCAATATAGGAACTCGTAAATAATAAACATTCCATTGCTTTAGATCCATACTGGAATCCGCGAGTGAATCAGCTAGCCGAAATCAACTGCTCAGCAAGGAACAGCCAATACAGAATGGACATCTTACCTAAATTATCTATATCCAGGTGATCCACGCACTTTACCCCAGCTGTATCCTATAAGGAGATATAGGTGTGCCAGTGGGAAATGTGCCCCTTATATATACTGCAATGGAGCTACTCTTCCAGTGTATTCCTAATATTGGATATATATAACTGAGTTGCCTATATCCACAATGTCTAAGGCACAACGACCATCAGGATATCCAACACATGGTACAGCCAGGGCACGTTCATTCAGAGAGACAGGTCAAGCCATGATGCCTGCAGACCTGAAAACAGAAAAGACAAAAGATTATATATATATATTTAATATATATCTGTATACAATGGCAAAATGATCAATGTATAATATATTCATACAAAAGTAGGCAATACAAACACACCTACATTTGTACAGGCTGCTGCAGCAAGCTGTTGCAAATTATACATGTATTCCTGCAAATATTAGTGGCTGGTATATGACCACTGGCAGCTATCCCGCCTGCGTCAGACGCCAGCTCATTATCTGCCGGACAGGATCGCAGATACGGGTGAAGGGTCAGGACACGATATGATGTTTGCTGACAGAAAATGACTGGCGTTGGCAAATTCTGAAGTGGCTGGCACAAGCTCCCTGTATTATATCTAGTCATCGCTTTACTTAGGTGTTGTCATATGCGTGGGGATAAAATTATTTCTTTCCTCATACCATCAGACAGAACAACCATTAGGACTGCCATAAGTGTAAGTTACCATGGCAACAGGCTAGCCTAGCCCCCAAAACATTTTAACTAATACATGTATAATATTGAACACCAGTATTGATGATTGAACATTGCTGGCTTGTACTTGTGCTGTACATGTATACCCCACATGGACATATTGCACAGGTTGTTCATCATGCATGAATAATCCACTTCTTTTGTTTTGTAAGCTTTTCCGTATACTTTAATGTACATACTAGCATATGCCAGAATTTTGCTGGAACAAGATGCCTCCACCATGGCAATACTATAACAGTATGTAGTCATGGCAATATGTATCGACTAACAGGCCTTTCCATTTACCTTCTGTATTTCCTTATTTGGTGTGAAACACACAAGATCGCAGTTCGAGAATCTCGCCCTCTGTTATTCTGTTAGCACCCACAGGCTAGATTAGTGTTACTTAGTGCCTTATAAAGACATGACAACATTCTGGAAAATTCTGCAGCCAGTCAAATATTGATCACTCAGCGCACTGGGTTTTCCGCCACAAAGGACACGTCACAAGTGGCTAGACTGTCCAAACATCCGAGCTTATAAACCACCACCTTATGTTTTCCTTTTCCAAGAACTATAGCTACACCCTTCCTCTTTTGTTTTTAAAACCACACAAGGGGCCCACATAATGCATGTTTGGGTGTGCAAAGGACCTTTTTAGGACCCAGCCGAAAATTAGTTGGATGTGTACAGATCCTATCATTTTTCCCTGAAAATACCCTCCACTAACAACCAAAGATAAAGTTTCCATGGAAAAGGTACAATATGGACTTTCTATGGACAATATGGACTTTGGTGTGAAGCACACACCACGAGCCAGGGAAAAAATAAATATTATATTTTAAATCAGTCGTAGGTTACCACGACCTACAGGTTTACATCTGTATTACCCGGTAGTAACTGCATTCGTGCCATGACACAAGCACAAGTACAGTTACATGTTCCTACTTAATACAAAAGAACTGAACAAAACAATTGCAGAAGAAAATACACCGTGGTTAACATGTAACTTGAAAAAACAAACAAACAATATTTCAATAATAAGGAAAATATAACATTAATATTAATGGAAATACATGTACAAGCCTTAATACAAGCATACACTATATGTACATATACAGTTAAAATAAATTTTATGGTTTTATGGTTATTTCCAATTATCAGTTCCAGAAACCTGAATACATTTACCACTGCAAAGGTACAGACATAAACCAAGGTTCACTAGCAGGGATCAGAGTTATCTGTGAGTTCAAATCCATCTGGCAACAACAACTAGATCATATGAAAGAACCATAACAACACACCCATTACAAATTATTGCCAGATTCAACAGTGGTAGAACAGAGAGAATCGAAATGTAGGTCACTGTCTCCAGCAGTGTGTACAACTTCCACAAGGCACGTCTTCTTTTCCAATTCACACCACACTAACAGAAAAATACCCAAATAAAAGTATCGGGGGCAATTCACGAAGGCCCGACACCTATTGTCCGGCCACACAAAGACTTGTGACGCCAAGCTGCCAGCCAAAGGACTCTGTCCACCCCCCCTACCACCACCCCACCACCCCCAATCTGAGTCAGTTTTTAACAAATTTTAAAGTCAGGCGGCCTTCAAGCTGGCCAAGACATCATAAATCTTTCTATCTCACTCTTTTATTTGGCTTGTTGAAGCTGTACGATTTTCTCTGTGCAACACATACAGGATACAGCCTCATCTGACAGAATGTGGCCCTAGCAAAATACTAGGACCGCAATAACAGAACAATCAGGCCACATAATCACTGCATCCTATCTCAATAAATCAATGCCGATATTGAACAAAAGCCAATCAACACATGCCAAAATTACTGCCGATGATGTCCACAATTATCCTGTTTGAAATAAGTCCTTTGAGCACATCTACGTCGGAGACAAACATGATATACTGGAGATATACGTGATATCGCTATACTGCGACACGCGCCCAAATAACACACAGGTTCGGTCCTGAATGGCGACAACAGACGACACAGAAAAGAAGTCTAGATAGCAATGCTACCTTTTACCGGCACCCACCCGCGCCAGGCAGCCGTCTGCTGTAATGTAACCCATGACTGATTAGACACACAGACTGGGGGGCTGGAGGCTAGCTATGAGCCTGCCCTGGTGCTACCCCTGTCTGTTGGGTTCAGGGTTTACCATGAGGTAATGAGATGCGTGACATCCTGTGGTCCATGTGTGGGAGACCTTGCAAGTCACCTTACAAGGAAAACACCGATGGCGGTTTATATAAGCAGAAAAATATGGATTAATACCATGCAATATTTAGAGTCACAAGTCTTTATCGAATCTATCATACATACACGGTATACCGCAACACCAGGTAATAGGAAGGCACATATGGTGCGTGGCGTTATCATTAAAGGTAATCATCAGATCATAAAACCTAACGCCATAATAACTACCTACATGCACATACAATGTATATCATAAGTTCAAGTACCTGTACGGTAGATATACCTAAAAGATGACATAGCCAGAGAATGTGAAAGATCAATGTCCATGGCTGTAATGTACTACTCACCAATGACTACCAGTAATTATAACTAGAGTGCATCTTTGTCAGCTTTAGTTAAATACACCATTATTATAACCAAACTATATACAATGAATGTATATTATATATATTGCAGTGAAACCTCACTTTTTTGACAACATGAGAATAAAGCTCAAGTGCTTCTCAGCAGTACCCAAATTAGATTTTCAATGTTTGTCATCCCAAAATAAGACCATCTCACATTTATGACCAGTTTATAACAGTTCACATCACAAAGCAACCTTGCTCTAGAGTTCTATGTATAGAATGAACTCTTTCATAACCATCTGTTTTTTTTTGTACATCCCCTATGACTCCATGTGACAGTCTGCGTATACATTTTCAGAAAAGATAGTACACTGTGTCTATCATAATGGAGGTAAAAAAAAAAAAAAATACAAAGCCTCCAGACTCTAACAATAGCTGGCACGATATATGTAGGCCGACCCTGCCGTGGCAGTTAGCATACGGCCCCAGCCAACAGTTTTAGCTTTTCAGCAGAACGAAAAATATTCAAGGGATGGGACAACTTTGACACCAGAAGAGTGAGCCTTTGTTAAAAGCTGACCTCAGAGAGAATAGAAGCCCAAGGTTTACACAACCTAAGGACCTGAGGTCACCTCACAATCCCTGGAACATACAGTGAACCTTGCCAGGATATGACTAACTTCCAGATGCTGGTAGAATCCCTTTGTTTACAAGAGCAACCCGACTTTTAAAGCTAAACAACATGTCTTGTGAGGAACTCCACTGGCAGCATGAGTATGTAATGAAAGGGCTCCAAAACAGTTGAGACAATCGTACCTGCACTCTAGCCAAACATTAGCGCTTTTCTTGGACTGCAATCACCTATATGTACCCACCCATCGTAACGAAATTTTAGACCCATAAGATGCCCAGAAATTCCTCATAATCACACCATTGTTGCTAAGTTTTGTATGTGTGTGTGTTTGTGTAATGTGTATGTAGGTGTGTGTAAATTTAATTTATCATAATCTTAAAGGATAATCATTAGACGTGACAGACCACGAACCAGAACAGATACTATATCTATAGGTGCCCGGTAGTCAAAATTTGGAAGGTTTTCATCCCCATAAAGAACTGTATATTTTAGCACAGGGATGTGTCCACCAAAGTCAAAGTATTCAGTTGTTACATGTAATATAATTTGTGAGCCAAACCGCAGTTCAAAGAGAAGCTCAAAACATGAGTTTATGTAGATACACACCGAAGTTGCCCAACAAAACATTTTCGTGCCACTGGAAGCTAACTGTTACATCATAAATCAAATGTTTTGTTATCCAAACTGTGAACTTTAACATGACTTTAAAATCAGGACCCATGGCGGCAGATATTGCCAGAAAGTGTACAGCCGGTTTAACCATTTTTTTCCCCTACTTACCAGCTTATCATTCTACGTTAGAGGAAGCATACCTTAGTCGGACCATTCACTCCTCCCGATTACCTGAGTTCCTGTTTCAAGCAAGCTCCTGCACTTGAGTAACACTAAGCTACCACTGGCTAGAAGCTTACCTTGTCAGAGCTAGGTCCAACATAACACACCTGATGAAATTCATCCAGGTATTCCACTTATTTGATGTTAAAATACAAAGAAAGACTGCGGTAAAAAATGCATCCTTGATGACTCAAGCAAGGAAAAAGTTATACATGTATGTGCATTAAATGTACAGGTATTGCCTAAATTTGCACAAAGGCAACAATGCCTCCTACCCCTGGCTTTGTTTTACTGCTTTGCTTTCCAATTGGAAGGTAACTCAGTCACTCTCCCTGAAAGTAACACACATGTACATGCAATCTACCGTCTATTCGCACATAATATTGTCGGCTACACGCACATAATTGTCGCACAAGCAAACATCACGTGTGGGTGCTCTTACACAATATCATTCCATCCAGTGCAAAAAAAGATTGATATACCCAGGGAGCATGGCTGGTCAAAGTCCTCATAAAACTCGAGCTGACATTACACCGAAAATGGAGGAAAAAAGTTCCTGTGACAGCACGTCACCCACTAGGATTCTATAGTTCAGGACAAAACTGTAAGAACAGCATCTTAGCTGTATATATACTACCTTGTCGCATGCTTTTTCATAACTGTCAAGTGTCACGGTGCATAGACCTAAACTCCTAATGCAATATAAACTATACCGGGTATGTCCGATATTAAAGTTGTGCTTAAGTTGGTCTATGGAGTTGGCATTTACAGTACATGTAGCATACAGCAGCGACAAGGAAAGCAGTCTACCCCTGTACATGAAGTTAATTTCACCGTAATCCTCTTTTTTCTTTTAGTAAAGCCAGGGCACGATTTTATGCACATGTACATGCAGTTTCCCAAAATACAACTTTGTGCAGTCAAAAGCAAATACTTACATGTCACAGGTGCTACACTTTTAAGTATAAAACGATTGGATACCAGACCTTTTACCTCGATTGGCAAAGTCTGATACTTTTGTTTTGGTATGAACTGGGCATGTAACAACTGGCAATGGGTGGTATACATATAGAAAACATTGGTTTCATACGAATAACAAATCTTTCTACTGGTGTATGAAATTAAATAGCCTGCCATAAACAATATAACATAAAGAATAAGCTCTAGGCAGTTTGCATATTTACTCTCCACCCCCAGACCCCTCTGAGTCTCGTAAGTCAAAAACTATGACAAGGCTGGCATCTTTGTAAATAATGACCCTGCCTGTCACAAGAATATCACAAATGTCTCCCAAGACCAGGCCACAAGCCATTCAGGTCATATATCACCTTGACACACGCCCTGGTTTATGAAGTCCCAGTTGTCTTTGACATATAATATCCCTGAACATTGTTTTTTTTTCTTTTTTGTTTGTTATGTTTTATTAATAACTATCCAGTTTCAAATAACTGTCAAGTAATCTCAACTACATAAAAGCTGATGAGGGAAAGAGCATTATGTTGGCACACACTTGTCTCTTGATTCATATTAATGCTGGTATGTAATCTGGTATCTTATATTGTTACCACACCAAGGCTATGGTAATGACATTGAATTTTAGTATGAGTGAGTGAGCAATGTTTTAGTCGCAGTTGACTTGCAGTCTTAGCGCAACTGGAACAAGGTTTACCAAGCTCAATGGCTTGGTTTCAGAACAAGGTCATGTTTGTAGGTGTTGATGTGTATGTACTGGACCCGCCTTGTGCTACTCTGACCCACGGCCAGTCTTTATAACGCTAGCCCAGTGAAATACCACGCCATGGGTAGGCAGTGATGTCCCTCCTCAGACCATTATCCTGACTCCGAGTCAGCCAGTCGGTCTCGAACTCCTTTGTGCTGAGCGCTAAGCAGAGCAGCAGAACCTCAAATTTTAACCTCTTTTGTTTTGTTTGACGCGGCTGGGGATCGAACCACCAACCTCCTGCATGCCAGGCGAATGCTAAACCACTACACTACCCAGCTGTCATCACTGAATTTTAGCATGCTACACGTTGTACAATGTACATGTATGCAGTGACTGTAAGTTCTGTTGTTTTCCCCTAACTCTAATAACATAAATTCATGAAAAAATATATTTACCCATAGACTGTATACACTAACTACTACAAATACACAAAATATATGGTATTATTTATGAAATCATCGTAAATAGTTCACTGCCATCTTTGTATTTACCACTTGCAGCAGTGTCAACTTTGTTATGAGAAAAAATATGGATATATTTTTGCATTTTTTTAAGGACAAAAAACGCAACTTGTGGGATTCATACAAATAACATACTCCTGTTTAAAATATATATAATATACGGTATATATTTTTTTGGCGCGTAGTTTTATCATACATACTTGTCACAGGAACAGTGTCATGTTTCAGCTGTGCAAAATTCTGGGCCGAACACATAAGCAAGAGCCGGCCATGTTTCACTCAGACATGTATGTAACAGTGCATATTAACACAGTTGGATTCCATAACGTGACATTCCAGAACAATGTTGCAGGGAGGGGGAGAGGGCTGGGGGGGGGGGGGGGATCCACACAGTTCTCCCTAGTCATACATTCCTATCACAGCAAAAAAGTAAAATATAAATGATGAGCTGGACGTTCTATAAAATATATATTATATAAAGTGACATCAACATATAAATATAAATGATATAAGGCACTAAAATAAGCCCTGAACACTGCTGAATGATGACAAATGTGTTCATGATCTTGTTATCACACTTCGTATTTACCCATTGAAGGTACTGGCACAGCACTGGTATGTCACACATACATGTACAGTAGAACCTGTCTCATGAAAGACCACCGCAGTGACCATAATAATGTGGTCTCTCACGGCAAGTTTCGCTGTATATATATTAATACATGTAGGCTACTATTGACAATAGTACATGTATGTAGTCAAAGTAATCAAAGTGGCATCGAGGTCAAAATCAAAGTCAAAGTAATCAAAGTGGCATCGAGGTCAAAATCAAAGTCAAAGTAATCAAAGTGGCATCGAGGTCAAAATCAAAGTGGCATCGAGGTCAAAATCATACAACAGAACATAAGTACCATCAGAAACACCCACACAACATTAAAATCACACCTTGGTTGTTCTGATGGCCTTGTAGCTTGCTTATCGGTCGGATCAAATATATCACAGAGTCTGTACCATATTGACAGCAATCAAGGTCAATGCATGGTATTCATGTTTTCTAAACAGCAGCAGCATTGGACATGCAACTGCAGCGAAGATAGCTTTGCAGGCACCCCGTTTTTTGTGACATCACTGACATGTACATGATATATATATATGTACGGGTATGTATAAGCAAACTGATAAATCACTTCATCTGTAGTGGCACCAGAAAAGATCCTGCCACTGATTATTATAGCTTACCAGTCACAAGGCTTTTGCACCCACCGGTATAAATCCATGCACAAGACTATACTCATCCCAAAACCACAAGTCTGGAAACGAGAATCACACTTGGGGGCATCTTCAGCTAACTTCAACATGTTCAAACACACAATTACCTCCAGTCTGACCCTCGGATATCTAGTATTGCACATAATTCACCTAGCACGGGTGCTGACCTTGTTTTCCTCTGGATCAATATCTGGGCCACGTTCATGAACACCCCCAACCTAAAACTGCTGGTACCCTCCAGTTCTTGTTTCTGGAGCCAACTAGCTTAGAGCATCTGGTCTAGATAAAAGGTGAATCATCCAGTCGCCCAAAAAAGACTTAAGGCTATCTCAACAGACTGCGTGCAGTCCCAACCTAAAATACCCTCTCCAAACTTCCAAAGTGCTGCCCAGGACATAAAAATGTCTGCTACAAAAGTTGGATGTTGAACTCCATGTTTAAATGCTCCACAGCAAGCCATACATGTATTGCAGGAGTCCGTTAGACACCCTTTATGGTCCAGTGAGTAGGCCTTACTCGCATGTTTACAAACATCGTAATTGATCAAACACACCCTGAAAATTGTATCTGATTATGTAACATTTATGATGCATGATTAGGTACTAGTATCTGCATGTCCATATAAAGCTGCAAACACAGGTAACTGTTCCAAAAATCCAAACTGGAAGTAGATGAATGTGTATAGTAGGATCTCTCTTCTTCTTGTTTCAGTTGGCATGCAATAAACAGCAAGATCAGACATACATGTATACTGAAACTAACCTCTTTTAGCAGCTGTGTGTGTCATATACTAGTTAGTATCCACAATGTACAATTGACAGACTGATACCTAAATATATGTGAACAGACTGCTACTGCCGAGAAGGCCATTTAGGCAACAAGCTATTGATCTGTTTCATAAATGGCAATGTGCATTATACATATCACTATACCCAACTTGGGTCTAAACAAACATCATATATTCTCCAGGATCTTTTCATCCACATTTATTTCTCATCAAGATGCCAATATAAGTGGTCTCCTTGTGCAATAGGCAATCTCTTTCAAAGTTTAAATAAACACTTTTCCTTTCATCCTAAGCCTTTTGTTCATGGTCTCCTTATTCTTAAGAGACATGAAGAAAAGACTTGTGCAAACTCTTATTCTTTACTTGCGACTTGTTAGACGGTGGCAGAAAATGATCGCATGTTTGTACTTCAGCTTACCTTTATTGAAACGAAAAAAGTAGACAGCATGTTCAGTATGTAAAGCGGCATAACTTCCAGCAAAGGAGAAGTAAGAGTAGTAATGTGTAGTCAGCACATCTCTCCAACATGATATGTGGCTCTAAATTGTGTAAGTACTAACCAACTCACAGTTATAGTGTTATTATTCACAGATAAAAACACATACATCTATCGTTTTCCTTTTGTTCATTTCTTTGTATAAAACCATCTACTTCCGCCCCCTTTCTCTTACATACGTGTATGCCTGGCAACTGGCTGCCAGGTATCCACCTATCACATATTACCAGTACCTCTACAGCAACCCATCCTCAAATTGAAAAGGTAGACTGGTCTTCAAACAGAGCTGGAGTAACACATCATCGAAGGATTTTACGTCGGGAAGGCACCCAGCTCGTTAGCCGAATTGCTATCTGGATGTCTGTCACCTACTGCACCTTTTCTTTTTTAAATGAAAGTACATGGAAGTGTATGTAAAATGTCTAATAGTGAACACAAAGTGTAAATAAACTTTCTATCTACTCTCTATTAACAGCTGTAATCAATAGTTAATTTGCACCACAAAATCGCTGTACACAAATGTACGCTAATACTAAATTGTCACTAACCCATGGGTGGAAGCAGAACAGTGGGAGATGTGATTATAATGTTCCAAGCAAGTAAACTCTCCTAACCCCTCTTTCACTTCAGTAATCCGGAATACTAATGGTGCGGATAAAGCAATGAAAAAAGTTACTAATATACTGTAACCAACCGCGATTTCACACCAGAAAAGTTACTTAGGATCAGAATGAAGCCGCCAAGCTTTACCCGAATTATCTGCAAGGCAGCAGAAAAGCAGGTCATGTGATTAGCCTTGAAATTTGCTGCAGTCTACCCTATTTTTGGCAACATCTTCCCATATAACTTGATAACGAACCAAACCATTTTCGAAGTGGTTTTGAAAAGCAGCCACCAAGTTGATAGAATATTATTTAAAAGTCTCTCGCTCATTTTGTGACAACACGACAACAGTGCTCCATGTGGCCAAGCCTGGAAAATGTTCCTTTCACACCAGAGTTATGCTGGCATAAATTATAAATTCGGACTACTGCGATTAGCTACATCAGCTGGGGTGCAAAATTTGCAGCAAAGTAGCAAATTCACATATAAAATCCTCCAAAGTTTCTGAAACTTACACCAGCGCAACTGTCCGATGTGAAAGGCGCATAAGCTTTTTTCGTATTCTTTGGTCAATGACTGCAGTGGTCATCTGCACTTTTATAACCCCCACACACACACACACACACACCTCTCAATACACTAGCTGTGTTTTTTGATAGGTAGTGCAAGCCAGGCAGCCAGAGTACTTGCATTTACCGAGAATGTATGTTGCAACCATCTTCTGCCTGATTTGTCCTCCGTGTAGTTAACATAGTTATAACAGGCCATTTGCTTAAGTATTCCTTTGGTGTTATAACAGGCCATTTGCTTTTAAGCATTCCTTTGGTAAAAGGGAGAAGGCACCACTATTGGATATGGTGCAGTCGGAAACGATTGTACAGTAACTACATGTACCCTTGGCCATCATGCGCCCTTCAACCAATCACATCATGGATGCATTGAGCTTGGACCCGTCACCCATGGCTGGCACAAATTCAGGAATGTCTCCAAGACTTTCTACTTATAAATTTGGTTTATCCTTGGAACATTTTCCTACCTAAGAGTCTAAAATGTCAGGGATGGACAGTAAATTATACTTTCCACCTGTCCAAAACGAAACTCTTTCAGAGTTTCTGCCATGCTTTATGCTAGACGGGAGTAACAATTTCACCTGTGACTGCTGTCTTGTCAGACATGCATGGTGGGGCATTCACATGTCCAGCAGTTTTTTTACTTGTCTGGGCAATTGGAAGATAATCCATAATGTCCTTGACTAAGTATTCCTTGCTAGCCAAGCAGGAATTTACCACTGATGCCAGCAACTGATCTTTACATGTCTTCTGTTTATAGTAACTTTGTACGTGGATAGTAAGAACAGTAGGGAGCCAGTTGCACGTTTCAGTTTGAGAACAACTCCCTGCATGGGGTAGGTTCAATTACTTTTATATTAGTAGTCTACTCTAAAAACTTTATACTGAAAGCGCATTGCTCTTGAATGCAGCTCACATTAAATTAAAGAGACAGTCATACAAGGATAATGGGTCTCAAAATTCTGCCGGTCACATGGTTCTTATACAGGTATGAAGGTCTTGTCACATAGAAAGTAACGGATGTCTTTAAAACAACTGAAAGCATTTGTTAATCTAAGGAACCCAGTTTTTCAAGAGTATTCCACGTATTTACAGAAATCAAGGCAACACCCTTTGGCTCCTTCAAATGACCATAGTAGCTCCAGCTTAATCAGAAGGTTGGAAACAACATTATCCAATGACAGATTAGATTCTCAGCGCTGATATCTAATTCTGAGCCTGACATCTAATTTCCCCCATACTGATTTACTGTATACTGACAGTGAAAGGAGAATTTAGCAAATTAGAGTGAAGCATAAATAAAAATTGTGTAATATATTTTGAACTCTTGGACAAAAAAAATTTAAATCTGTCATTTTTGTGTAAGAATACAACAAAGTTTAGGGCCCATAGTGAGTTGTCATTTTCTTCTTGTTGGCACTAAAAGAAATGCCAATATTCAGATATTAGAAAATAACAATCACGCAGCATGGTAATTGGGTATAATTGAATATATTAATAAATTAAATAAAAGAAACAAGAATATATTATTTTTTTATTTCCCCACCAAAAAAAATCATCCCGCTTCTGACAAACTGCCTGTCTACCATCTTGCGCAATGTGCACGATTCTAAGGGGTTTTTTTTATAAATACACATCTTTTTTTAATTAATTCATTTCATTAACAACTCCCCTCATAACTCACTGTATACTCGGTCAGTAGTCGCCCATGCATGGAGTATTGAGAGCAGCAGAAGTACATGGGAATTTCTGCAGCATAGAAATTCCCATGTACCTCCTGTCGACAGTAGGTGCTGGTGACCAAGTTATGTTCTGGTTTGACGTTGGCATGAAAACTTGCAACAGGGACATTGTCACATTGGTTATTTAGTAAACAACGACACATGCTATGAGTCAGACTGCCCCCTACATGCAAGCTGTAGCCCCGGGGCTGTAGCATATGTATTACCGTATGTAATACTGTAATATAGTAGGGGTTAGAGTACTAGTAATGCCACAGATAGCTCATGGTCTTTTGCTTGGTTTGAACCGGACAAGTGCCCTAGGCGCCAAACCCCCGTTGGTGCGATGCCCCAGTTTGGGGGCCCTGCCAACTATTCATCCAGATCCAGATTAGTAGTCTTGGAATCATAGCATTATTCATGGGTGGTTCGAACCAAGCAAAAGACCATGAGCTATCTGTGGCATTACTAGTACTCTAACCCCTACTATATTACAGTATTACATACCGTAATAATATGCTACAGCCCCGGGGCTACAGCTTGCATGTAGGGGCAGTCTGACTCATAACTAATGCTATGAACGTCGCTGTACAAACCATCCAACTGTTAAACAGTCGTTCACAGCTATGCATAGTCATGTGTACTATATACTGCATGAGTGATCAGGTGCTGGGGCTCAGTTCAAGGTCTAGCAGTGCTGGGTGTCCCAACGCCTGTTGACACCTGACACCCCAGGCAGAGACTGTAGTGATACGGTCTATTCAAGTCCTAGGGTAGCACAGGCGCGTCTACCCAGGCCGAAGGGGTATAGTATACTAAATGAAAAGGCTCTTTTCTTCATACATGCGTAGTTGAGCAGATACCCTTGGTAGAACATGAGAAGCGTCTGATGTGACTGTGCTAGACAATATGTAGTCTTGTAGTTGTAGACTGGTAGACTACATCGTGGATGGCATTTGTGATGTGAGTGAGGGGGGGGATGCATGTTCATGACGTGATGGTTGCATGAGCCATGAGCATGTGAGTGCCGAGTGGTGACAGTGGCACTGCTAGGATGGACTTTGACTTTTAGCTTAAATTAGATGAGCTAACCTTTTCCAAATAGAATCTATCCACCACGCTTTTATTCTGAAAGCTTTCACGCTGTCAAATGCTGCTGCTTAGCACTGGCTGCCGCTGTCAGTCAGCCACAGTTGACTTAGAAAATTCACTTCTCGCGCTGTCTCGTTTACTACGAGAGTGATAAACACCCCGTTTTCGCAGCATCTGAAAGAAATTCGTCTTTTTACCCTCAATGACCTGCGATAGCATGGCGGTAGAGGAATATATCTCTTTTTTGTTTTAGAAAAGTTTATCACTGGAGCAGCTTACCGGAAGAAGTGGTTACTGCACAGACACTAAACACGTTCAAAAGCCTACTAAATGACTTCTGAAAAAAAATTCCCTTAAAATTTATTAACTAATTAATTATAAAAATAAACTGTACATTGAGACTGTAACGTTACATAGAGTAACTCTCCATGAGCATTTTTATCAAGTCCACAACCATAGTCTTTATACAAGGGCAGACCCAATATTAACTATATTACGTTTCACTGTGGCATAATCACAGTGCATCGTATATTGTATTCATTTGATATTTGTTTAAACTTGGTTTCAAGTTCACACATGTGACGTGTGCACCAAATTTAACAGAAGGACATTAAAGCCAGAAGGTTATTTGTCCAACATCAAGACATCAAGACACCAGACATAGTAGCCTGATCAGAAAGTTAAGATGCGATTTAAAGCTCCTTGGTATAACTCCATCATGACATCAGGCATTATAATGGCTAACATATATATGTAATAGTCTTTGTAAAGCAACAAATTAATTGCCAAACTGTTAATTTTTTCGATCATACTCACTGTATCCTGCCATGCATATAAACCATGCATATTATCATCAGAAGGACATTATAGCCTTCGGGCTGCAAGTCCAATATCAAGTTGTCAAGTAAAATTGTCTCTAAATGCCTTTTCTCACTATTTTGACTTTTGTGTGGCTAATATGCTCCACTACTTTGCTCAATTAAACAGTGACATGCGTGTCACAACACTGTTATTTTTCACTGCACTAAGACTCTTCTACCTGATCGACCTGACTGCCATGACTCACCACATATACATGTGCCATCTGTACCTAGTGTCTTGTTTTGTGTATATAAGCTTATATAGGAGAGGCCCGTCAGTCTCAGCAGTTCATACAAGGTAAGTCAGGGTTTGCTTGGTCTTTGACTTTGACAGCCACACAGCAGAAGAGCCTTAGCTGAATACGCTCGCAGCTTTACACCATGATCAAGCATAGAATACCTGGGAATTTGAGCAGCTCCCCTGACCTATAAATTTGTACCCGCTGATAACTGGTAACAATGCCAAGCTCCCTATGATCAAGACTGGGTTTGGGGTGAGATGGTAATTGTATCTACACTCTGTATCTACAGATCTAAACCATTTGTTTTGTGTACACTCTACAGTATGGATGTAATAACTTTGACGTTGAACAATGTTGGGTTCAGCAGATCTTGCCTGGTTGCAGTGGTAGCGGTGGTAACAAGGTCAGTGATAGATTAAATAGGTTCAAAACAGACCATGATTATATGGTGTTAATGGTGGTCACAGTGGTGACAAGGCAAATGCCTGATTCAAGACATACGTTTGCTACACTGGTTACAGTCGTTACAGTGGTAATCGGGTGGTAGCAAGACAAATGTTTGGTTTCATACCGACCTTGGTTACAGTGGCAAAGATGGTTACATGTACAATGGTAACAAGCCCAGAGTGGAGTTCAATACAGACCTTGGTTACACTGGTCATGGTGGTAACAGTGTCTGATTCAAGACACACCTTTGCTACACTGGTTACAGTGGTTAGGGTGGTAACAGTGGTAAAGGTAAAGGGACAAAGGTTTAGTTCCAGATAGATCTTGGATACTGGAGCCATAGTAGTTACAGTGGTAACAATGCCAATGTTTGGTTCAATACAGTCCTTGGTTACACTAGTTACAATGGTAACGGTTGTTACAGTGGTAACAAGGCAAATGCTTGGTTCCATAGAGACCTTGGTTTCACTGGTTACAATGATAATGGTGGTTACAGAGGTAAGAAGACAAACGTTTGGTTTTATAGAGACCTTGGTTACAAGGGTAACAGTGGTAACAAGACAAATGTTTCGTTCCAGACAGACACTGGATACAGTGGTAATTGTGGTTCCGGTGGTAACAAGGCCAGTGTTAGGTTCAAGACAGATCTTACTTACAGTGGTAATGGTGGCTACAGTGGTAACAAGGCAAATGTCTGGTGCAAGACACACCTTGGTTACATTGGCTTCAGCGATAAAGGTTGTACAGTGGTAATACGGAGAATGTTCTGATAGTGCTTAGTTTGTATTCTATCATCATCAACATCTAAATGGATATATATTATAGACAAAATAAAAGCTAATATTTTATGTCTATTTCACAAAAAAAAAATGAATTCATGCCACTTTATGCCACTTGGTAGCATAATCATTTTAACCATTTTTATGCTGGCCAGTTTATGCCGCGGCATAAACCCTGTCACAAACTGGTAGTGGTATAAAATACCAAGTACAACCTTGGTGTAAGACTTGGGTGTAAAGGGTACATTTGGTGTAAAGGATACATTTGGTGTAAGGGTGCATTTACTTTAGGACTTCAGTTATTGTCTAGTCAAGGTCACTTTGCCCTTCGAATATCAAAATTAGAATTTAGTCACCTCAGCTACACAGCTATATGTCTCTTAGACATAACACTTGCTTGGTTCTACTTGATTAAGCAAAGTGCATGAAGAGGCCCCCGGGCTTCTTCACAACACTTTCAAGGTAGTCTCTTCTCGCTCGAGTAAGGCTTAACACAACTATTTTTAAAAACAATGCACATTGCACATTTTAACAGCAATGTATTGGGTGGTGTTTAGGTGCGTTAAGAAGTTGCATGGCCCTAAACTGTCCCCACCATGTCTAATAACCATGTGACTATGCACAAGCTGATATGACCACTCCCTAATGACCTAATCACATTTGAACTCAAGGTTCATCAGCCATGTGTGACAACATGCATTATACTCTGCTGGGAGTCATGGGGTAACTCGACTGGGAATCCAGGGAATCAATCATAATTACCACTGTTACCAATGCCTATGCTGAACTGAACATTGTACCTGTTACTATATCATTACTGGTGTTGCCAGGGTCTGTCATGAGCTGACATCTTTTATTTGCACGTTACCGCTGTAACCTTGAAGGTCTGTCGCTTGAACCTATTGAATCCAGCACTAACCTTATTACGACCGTTTGCCATTGTAACCAATGTCTGTCATGAACCAAGCATTGTCTATTACCACTCTTACTACCATTACCACTGTAACCAGTGTAAGCAAGATCTGTCCTTAACCCAACAATCACCACCATTACCACTGTAACCAAGGTCTTGTCCTTAGTTCAGGAAATATAGCTCCGCTACCCCCATAACATCTGCTGTTATAACTGTGCAGGGGAGTCTAGGCTCCCATAATGATAAATTTGTATCACTTAGTCGCCAACTCTCCACTCTTTTCAACTCAATACTTCTCGGCAAATTTGCCTAAAATGTGGTAGAAAAATATCAGTCGCATATGCATGGATCTAAGTCTTATGTAACTATACCTATATCATAAAAGTCATTGGCAAACCAAATGCTTTGTTAACTTCATTTTATCGGACGTTAGATTTGCCAAAATTATTTGGTGCACCATCAGCATGATAAATGTAGTTCGCTGTCCCTCGCTTTTGGGGAGGCGTCAGCCACAGCCAATACATGTCCATGGCAACTGGAATCGGTTATTTTCACAAATGACGGTGTTCTCCAACATTTTGTGTCTGTATTACTGGTAGATTTTTTCCCTCTTTTTTTTTTTTTTTTTTTTTTTCACAGTCAGCAATCAGCGGCTAAGTTTCTTGGACGAGGTCTGTATAGTGAACCTAGCTAACTTTTTACCTATACTTCCTCTACATTTAGATAAGCTGGGTTACTAGAAGCAAGTGAAATATACGGGCTACTGGGGTACATTACATGAACCCCGCTTACACATAGTATATCCCACTGGGACCCTTTTTACCATGTACTGGTGTTTAGAAATTTAAACCACGGGGAATCTCCTCAATTTTCCGGGGATTTGTGCATATTTAGTAATCTTTCAAATAGAGTCATACCTTGATATTAAGCTCACTAAATTGTGAATAGAGTATCTACCACCATTACCACTCTCCGTGCGCTTTAAGAAAGACTCCGAACCAACGGTAAAATTTGCCACCCTAAAATAATATTTCACATTGTATGACGCGGGGATTGTGCTAGCCTAATCCCATCAGCATTGTATGATCTGCTTCGCTATGCTTGCTTCCCAACCAATGCCTGATGGCAAGACATGATCAATACTGTGTTTTTTGTAGCGCCCCCGCACGTCAATGATTCGAAACATCTATTTATGACGTAAAATAACAATGGGTCTTAAATCGATTGT
>JAAUYG010086380.1_pt1 | contig 24643 bp, 14 predicted proteins | sample 7278091 | NCBI WGS metagenome assembly JAAUYG01 (sample SAMN14350201, study PRJNA611818) | marine sediment metagenome | isolation source: surface marine sediment (0.6m) | place: French Polynesia: Moorea | collected 2018-08 | reverse complement strand
TTTTTTTTTTCCCCCCCCCCCCCCCCCCAAGAAAAAAAGGAAATAGAACTTGCATTCCTATTGCCAGGTTGCTGGTGGTCTCTTTCCTTTTGAAGATAAAATTACAAGTTAATTTAGCATACAGGATGCCTCTCTGTCTGTCTATTGGTAGGCTCACTAGTCTTTTGTCTAGATTATGTTTGGTCTGTTGGTAATTTTATTACCTGACCTCAAGGTCCAGTCTGAGGTAAACATTGTATCTAATTTAGCCTAATTGCCCTCTATATGTTCATTTTGACTTACACATACTTGTAGGGATTGTCATTACTCTATGCTCAATCATGCTGCAGAAAATGCATTGTGTATATAGATTTTACTCATTCACAGAACCTGTGTTTGATAAAAACATATTGCACATGTTTTAAAATGAAAATGAAACTTGAAAGTCTTCGTATGAAGTTTCATGAATACCAGTACACACACTGGATGTATACATGTATGTCAGTACTATAGTAAATTATTTCTAACCAGGCACTGCCATTATTTCGTGACTGGTTTCTTGGAATGCAAGAATGGGTAGTACATGTGTACATGTTATTATACCATATTACTTGAACAAATCGGTCTCCACAAAGCAAACCGTATTCATAAACCCGTATTCATGGATTTTCTGTTTGCTTTCGCCATTCACAAGAGCCACCAGATCACCTCAGACAAGGCCTGCCATATCATAAGGCCCTTTGCAGTTCTCCAATTATAAGCAGATCCTTTTGACTACCCTTGGTGGTCTTATTGATTTGGTGTTCTGGGATGGTTCTCCAGCAGGAGCTCTAGTATTTGTTCCTAGGCTGGTAATGTAGTGTTGTCTGGCCCTCAAGCAGCAGGCTAGCACCCGGCCAGGTCAACCAGTTCATGAATATTGATTGATCGGACACTGGGAGGAGGCTCCGCCAACACACACAGGAAAAAAAAACTGGCCATGGCAAGGGCATTGTTTACCTGAACAAACGTGGTGGCTGAAAGTATAAAAAAAACCTCCCAACAAACAGCTGACGGGTTTTCGAACAACAGCTGACCCACACTCAGTTCCAGGTAATAAGATATTGTTGTCAGGATTGTGCCATAGGGGGTAAACAATTTTGCTGACCTGGTAAAAATTCCTGGAAGGCCACCCCTAATAGTAACAGGCCAATAAATTATTACACAATCCCAAAATAGATAAAAGCAGACAAATGATAAGGATGTTGGCGTGTGAAGATAGGTTTAGGCTTGTCTGGGGTGAATTAAATGTTAAACAGTTCTGCTCCATCCTTGTGTCTTTGAGTACCGGTACCTATTGTCTCCTGCTATGGATCACTTTGCTTTCATTTGTGACAATGTGAGGGCATTAATCTTTGTAACCGTGTCATTGAAGATTCATTGTACAGGAAGTTTTGTTGTCAACAGAATCTCCTTGAAAAAAAACCCCAACAATGTACATGTACTGGTATTGGTTTCTGGGGCTGAGCTGCTCTGTTGTTTGCTACTGAGATATTGAGTTCAGTTCCCAACTCAATAAATTTTAAGTACATGTACATGACATTTGAGTTACATAGTAACCACTACCACATGACACTGCACTGCTGTGTCTTGTAACCATGCCCAAGAACAATGGCTGATTGCAAGCTGCTAGACACATGTACTTAGATATTCAATGTCACACAACTATGCCATCATGTTCTTACTCCTATGGCCCAGAGTGGCAGTTTTGTTGGAAAACATGATGTTGAACATGTTCAAGGGACACATTATTACAGGATATGCAAGGAAACATGTAGACTTGTAATAACTATACAAGCTCAAGGGGTAATACATGTACATGTAGGGCCTTTTGAAGAAAATAAAATGAATTTATCTCTCTGATGACCTTTTTCTTACAAGCAGCTTAATCATGCTAATTGGACCAAGCAGGGTAGGGGCAAGTAGGTGAAACTCACGACCCATTGACCTAAAGCTGAACCTCGTCCATGGACCATGCCTTGAGCTCACTTTGGCAAGGAAACCATGAAACATGACATACACAAAACTGTACACTGTAAAACTGGAAATGGACAATGGAATTATGTTTGCGTTTTTGAAGCATGAATTAATGATGCACATGAGAATTGTAATTTCGCTACCAAATAATAATTCTTTTAATAAAACTTATATTTTGTTATCTTTGCAGGAATTAACGTGTACGATTTTTCCTTAACCCTCAAAATTAGCGGAATGAATTCAAAGTGAACATTTCTACCTCTGTAGTATACTGTAATGATAGTATCACAAGAAACCTCATCGTCCTCATAGATTCAATATTTAATATCTAAGATACATGCACATTTGTAGATTTTGTTTTGCACTGTTACTTATAGGATTTTAACCAGATGACCTGGGCGTACTGGTGATGGTAGTTCCTCTGAGTATCGAGTATCGCATGTCCTCAGGGTTGCCATGGCAACTTTGTAAATGACGATGACCACAAGTGGTCATAAGTCATTGTTATCATGTAAGGAAAGCAACAGAAGTACCCTTTTGCACAGTCTTGAAGTATACAAACCGCATGTGTGCTATCTGATAAGTGATGCGTATCTTTTTCCACTGATCCTGGGAAAACGCAGGTTCATTTATTACAGAGGTATAGTGATGCATTGTACATGAAATATTAGATGTTTGTTAAGCATGTTAAGTTGGATGATAACTTATGTCATATTATATGTCCATAACAGCAGAGAATATTTGTAATGCCTAAAATCATAAATTTATATTTTAGCAGTTCCAATTGAATTCCTGTCTAACCTGTAAATCCAAACTAAATAGGACAATTTCGTTGTTTAGACACCAATTAAGCATGTGGCTTTCAACATGTTCAAGCCTACATAAAAAGGTGGATTTTTAGGGGGCTTGAAACTTAGCAATATAAGCCTGATCGTGATGACAGGCCGAGCCACATTCCAGGAAATCACTTGAGGAATATTGACCTTAGCATTGCGCAAGAACCACCCCAACAACCACTGGAAAATCGAAAATACAATAACATGTACAAGTACTTCAGGGTTGGGCCTCTAGATGGTAAGTCAATATGTGGTCTTGCTGACTTGAGTACAGCTAGTCACCTTTTCGTTTTGGGGTTGGGTTGGGGTGGTGGTGGGGATTTTTTCTTGGGCGAAATACCAGAATACTAGGAGGCTACTATTCATTGGACCTCATCCTGCACTTTGTGGTTTGTAGTATTAGTCTGGTAGGTACTTGTACCCAAGCCAGTATGGGCTGTGACCTGTAAGTGTTGACACTCGGAACTTGAAAGTCAATCCCAGGAATCGTGGCTTCCTCTGGCTGGGTGTCAAATTTTCCAATTTTCAGCAGAAATATCATGATCTGAGGAAGACCGTTCTGCATTGTCAGACAGCCTGTGGTGAGCAATTGTATTTCCGTGTCTGCGGCTGGCTGCCGTTGGTATAACATCACCATCCGGTCAGGCTAAATGGTGGGGGTGGGATTATAATAACGTGTATTGTACATACCCCGTATAAGGGGACATATTGTGGGGGTCAGTGCATCCACATACTAAATAGGTTAATCTGTCCTGCTTTTGCAGTACACAACGGTACGGTTACCGACATGGTGTATAGTTTCACTCCCCCCAACATTTGTCATCTGGCATTCTGGATCTGCGTCATCTGCAGCACATTTTGGTGTGTTTTGAACATGATGAGCTGGTAATCATTTACATTGTATGACCCATGTAGAAAATGCAGAAACTAGAAAGCTGATTGTTCTCGATCTGTCTGAGAAAGGGTCCACTTATCGAGGTATACATGTACATGATGCATGTGTGTGCAAACCACGGTGACCGTCACCCCTCTATTATAAAGGTAAGCTTTGTTCATGTGGTGTGGGAATTAGCGGGTTATGGATGTACAGTGTCCAGCTCCTTTACAATTTGAACACAGTAAAAACCAACCATCCAGAAAATCAACACCTGCGTTCCAAATTAGCACAACTTCAATTATTTATTTATGTCTGCTCTGTTGACTGAAACTTCGGTAATTGGGCTGCTGTTTTATTTCAGAATTAAGACTGACATTGACACCAGTGACCACAAATATGATTCCCCGATGTCACTGCATGGTGGTCACTGTTAACTATATTATAATAAGATCACCAATGTGGTCAGAAAATTGTGGTCTTGACCTGAGGGTAGTCTTAAAGTGAAGGGGTATTTGTTATTGAAAATGTAAGAGTGGTAGTGCCATCATGAATTTCTTAAAATAGAGGGGTCGCCTTAAAATATAGGGGTCTTAAATCACAGAGTCAACTGTATTGCTATGTGCATGTATCTTTATGTGTTTGACAAGCTCTAACATCAGAATATATGCACTACCTATTATGATCTAGGGCAGCCCAATAGTTTTGAAAATAAAAAAAAATGAAAAATACTTGTACAAGGCTATTAAGCATGTTAATCAGAGCATAAAAACAGGCTCTGTGCACGAATGTCACTGACACCTAAATTTGTACTTCGGCATGTACCAGTGCTGGGAGATCAAATTCTGGCTAATGCATAGATACCCAGGCATCTGGGCATCTTTTTATCCCCCCCCCCTCCCCCCCCCCTTGCAAAAAAAGAAGAAAAAAATAGTATTACCTTCTCAGCTATTTCGCATCACCATTAATCATGTTAGAAACTTTGGACTGAATTTAATAAAACATGTCTCTATAATGCCTCCACCCCCTCTCTCCCTCCCCCCTACACACACACATACACATTACACACACACAATGCATTTCTAAGCCTTTGGCCTGTAGATGAAAAGGGAAAGGCATACACTGGATATGTGGGTGTCAAGTCCATGTACAATATTGGCCAGAGAATGGTCATGTGGTATGGACTGTATGGACAAACAACAGACTGGCTGTGACAGATCGAATATCTTCTACTTAGTTCACTAGACAGAGTACTATACTAAACTAATAAATAATACTTTGTCTGACTGTGCCTGACCCTAAACCTAGTATTATGACTTAGAATATAAAGTACAACCCTGGCCAAGGTTTACTGAGTGGAGTCTTGATTCTGAAGCAAAGTAACCCAACATTATTCTGAAAAAAAAATTATTTATCAGCTTTTGTTGATCAGCGTGATCAGTACTTCAGCTTTATTCTGTCATAGGTGGTCTTCTTTCTGGGGTGGGCTCAAAATAGGGTGCCATTGTAAAGTGGTGGTTACGATCATGTTAACCAATTCTCAAGATAATGCTGCAGGTTGGAGATGGGTGCGACATAATTTCAACTTTCGTTAGGCATTTAGAAGCATATATTTTAACTTTCGTTAGGCATCTAGCAAGCATATTTTCCATATACATGTATGTACATGTAGTAAATAATGGGCTGCTGCTGAAAGCTGATGGTGAAGATATTATCAGTGCAAAGCAGGCCAACGTACTGCAACATGTGTTATGAGATGTAGAATTGAAAGCAAGGCAGATCATGATGAATTCTATCTTATAATCTTAAATGCTTATCAATTTCAGAATGCCTAATTCATTAGCACAATGTACCAGTTGTTATGTCCCGTTTCAAGGAAATTAAACAATGCTGCATTGAGCTGGCCTTGTCCAGAATGATATTTGTTACATGTGTTAAGCTCAGTTGTTATCCTGGAACATGCCTGATGATGACTATCATGTGTATGCCATACCAGTATTAATTAAACTCCACCTGTGGGATCAGTGAAAGTTCACTGTCCTTTCTCACACTGGTAATACGTGGGCACTAGCTATTGGCAGTAAATCGATTGTTACTAAATACCGGTACACATGTTTTACCGGTATATTGATTTCTGCGGTGTTAATTGCAAATTAACAATGAGGTGATAAATTGATGGGTTCTATTTTAATCTTGGAACCAATACAACAGTAAATAAGAAATAATGAAGTTAAACTACTATTAGACTTCAGATGCAGTGTAGATGATAGATCAATGTGGATCTGGAAAAGACGGAAAAAATGATGATGTTAACAGTTAAATAGTCAGAATGGACATGATTCAATGCATTCGTAAGGCGTTGAAAACGCACTAATTTCTTGGAATGCTGATGTTTTCATTTCTGTGAAGCAATGCATTGGTAAAACAGCTTGTTTGGGGCCCCATGCTCACATAAAAGGCCTAGCAAGCAACCATCTACTGACACATTAATTTTGATTAATAAAAGTTGCACAGAGTACTAGTACGATACTGCTGTTGTTACCTCTAGTCAGGATTGTAGTTACATGTACTTCAGGCTCCTGAAATACAGTGTGCATGAGCTTGGGGAATTTTTAGCGTGTTTAATGACATGCAACTTTGGGCTTGCTCTTGCCATACCAGAAGCACAGTATCTCAGTTACAACAGAACCTATCTCCAAAGACCACCTGATTAGTCATACAAATGTGGACGGTCAATACTGGTCTTTGGTGACAGGTTCAATTGAGTTGAAATACATGGATTGTATACTAAAAGCACATTTGCCAGGAATATCTGGCTTATAGACCACTGGCCTTTTCTCACAGCTGTTCTGTGAAGACATATTTCGCTGTACCAGCAGTACTTGTCTGTGTGCCAAGTGATCCAACAAGACATTTTTGCTAGCAATTTCCGGCTCTCCCTACAGATGAATGTAATTAAAAGGCTTCTTGAGACGTCTATGAACTTGATATTTCTACTACGTCAGAGGGATACCTTTGAAGCACACAGCTGAAGTGCCGGGTAATAGAAGAAATTAAAGCCATTCTTTGACCAGAGCAAACATTCATTTATCAGTAGTGGTTGAAAGCAGTGTGCAGCACTATATTTATATATATACTTATCAGACAGCAAAGGACTGAATACATGTATGTCCAACAACCCGGCAATGTTCAAAGTTCAGCAATAAAATAGACTAAGCCTCCATGGTAATACATGTACATGTAGGTTTTAGGGTCTCATTGACATGTGCATTATACATGTTATACAGGTACATGTACCTCCATGTTTCTATCCTATTCCGTATAATCATGATGATAATAATATGATGTTCATCGCATGCCTGCACTTGATTCCGACTGCATGAAGGCAAGCGTGTGTTTAATTTGTATAGTATAAACTATAATCTATATAAAATTTGAACCCCACAAAATTGAGGCGGAATCAAGCATGTGTCTATTAATTTGTATAGTATAAACTATAATCAATATAAGATTTGAACCCCACAAAATTGAGGCAGAATATATGGAGTACCGGGGGTAATTATTTTATTCTGCCGTGGAAAGGAAAATTTCCCTGAAGATACCCCAAAGAAGAGAAATTTTAGGCACAAAAACAACTTAGGCTCATGATATGCTGAAGCTTCATGAATTAACAATGTGATTGGTAAACATGGTAAAAGGCACCACCGTGATGACCAAGGGTAGGTTGGTATCCAAATGAAATGGAATTAACAGCTACTAGTAAGTACATGCAATACTATTATATATACCGATAGCTTTCTAACCATGTAGTACTATAGTCGCACACACATAGTTCTAAAAATCTGTCACCAGTTTACAACTGTCTCTTGTCATCTATCACAGGTAATCATATCCTAATCAACAACAAGAAAGACTGCTGGGACAGCAGAAAACCCCGCCCGTCCACAAATTCTCTTGTGGGCTTTACAGATTAATATGTTAGCAGCAACTACATGTATAATGTACAGATCTCTTATCACTGAGCCAAAATTTCGAATTCCCTTCACCTGCCCTTACTTACCCTAAGGTGTTTTTTTCTCAAAATTTAATCATTTCTTCCCTGTGTCCCCCTGGGTCAGAGGGAAGGCTCCCACAAAAAATAAAGTCGATTGGTTATACTTTTTGAGATAAGCATGTTAAAGCCCTGGCGGGGTTTAATCATGAATGGTTTAAATCTACTCGGTGAGTGATAATATGGTCCAAGTTATCACCACTTGCCAACCCCTGAAACCTGGACCCTTTTGATTCTGAAGCCGCTGTTATACTGGTCCAGTTATGCCATGTAGAATACAGAACACCTCCTTAGTCTTAAATCAAGTAAAAATCAGCTTTAAATTAAATTAAATTACCCTGCCTTTTCATGTCTAAGAGCAGCTATGGAGTAAGCATTTTTTTAGGAAAGAAACCCCAGTTGCAATAAGTGTCTTCATCATGTTGTTCATAGCCATGATAATTGAGGGTGCCATTGCCTTGGCTAGACAAGTTTAAAAGCTTGGATTATCGGATTATACGTTATTCTACACGTAGCTTGTGATTGCAGGCTCTTAGTGGGTGTTCAAGTGTTGTGTAAACCGAGTCCTTGGAATGATAAATTATTGCTATTTAAAACCACCTGAGTTATGTAGGCCAGTTGCAAATAAGGTTTTATCTTGGAGTTGAACTTAATTACCATTGCCAGTAGTACACATATTTAATGGTAATTAATATCATGCCAAGTATATATACATTCCACATGTTCCATACTGAAGGTTGGATTAAGTTTCTGTCAAGAAGCTGGTGACCATGATGGATTAGTGTTACTGCATCCCAGCTGAACACAAACAGCATAATGACTCAGCTCACAACATTTGACATGGTCCCTGGAGCATTTGTCATTGTTTGTGGAGGGGGTCTTCAAGATTGTTTCAGGAAGACTTCAGTCACAAATCTTCACAGAGCGTTGAAAACAAGGATTTCTGAATGTCAAAGGAAGGTCCCCCAGTGATCTCTTTTCATTTTGACTTATAGTTGCCTTTATGCTTTAGGAGACGGCGCCGTATAAAGCTCTGTCCGACACTCTCGTTTCCCACCTGCACTGGCTATAACTGCCTCCGGGACCCAGGAAGGGTTTTTACGTAATCACGTTCAGGGTCCCGGGGCAGCGAGTGTCATCGCGGTGCCAGCTCACCTAGCTGTTTGTCACACCGGCCCACATTGCAGCCATTTATAGCCACTCTTAAAGTGCCGTCGAGTGGATTCGTCATCGGGCGCTTCGTGATGAAAGAAAGCCCAGCAATACATGCATGTAGCCATGTACAACCTCCTTCTCCTGCTTCCAATTCATTCTCGTCTAGCCGCCAGCACTGAGTGACTTGGAGAATCCTGAAAGTCCATCCGCCTTCGGTGTGCGGAAGATTGCCGTCGCTCGTGTCTCCTGTTTTCCAAGCAAACTGTAGATGCTATAATATCACCATGCTGACAATGCTGTATAATGCAACACGCTTCTTGTCAAGTGTGGGCGGCTTCCAGCGACATTGGCGCCTGCAAGTATAATGCCAGTAATTTGGCTCCCGGGGTTCGAGTTCTTAAAACTACCTTAAGTCTAAAGCCCAAGGCTTAAATTGCTGGAATCAGTTTTTTAGCCAGTTGATCATTGCTGTCCTAAGTGTAAAGTAAGTGACAAAATCTCATCACGGCTGATCATCTACGTGCACATTGTAGATCTAGCGGTTGTGCTATGAAGTAGGGATGTCCCTTCTTATGTTACCATGGTTATAGGTTAAACTTAAAACTTTAATAAGTCTAAAATCTCAATCATCATCACACACCACCATCACCACCACCATCATCACCATCATCATCATCATCATCATCATCATCATCATCACCATCATCATCATCAAATGCATCATGTGTGCATTTCACAACATGAACACACCCATACCAGTACATGTACACAAAAAAAAAACGAATTATAATTCATTTTGCACATACTATTAACCTAATTAAATGTTCATTCTTAGACCTGCATTGGTAGCATTTGAAGGAGAGTGACTGAACCATTCGTCTTTTGTGTGTGTCGGTATCAGAGTCCCTGGATAAATCTTTGATTGTCACAGATAGTGACCAAGACAATATCATTGATGCCTATTTCGAACATGTCTATCCACACCATACACATATGGCATTAGGAATCCTAGCCTTGCATTTGGGGTGGAATCGCTTCCTTTCACACCAGCAGGAAAATTGCACCCCGAGGTCATGGACACTCCCATTTAATCACGCTGCAACAGAGAGAGAAGATTCTTCCTTTCCTGTCTGTTCTCTCTGGCAGGGAAGATGGAATCCGTTGCTTGATACCAAGGACAAGGATCGCAAAAATTGTAAGCTGGTCGCCTTCTGGCTGATCAGGATGCGGAAGATATTAGGATTGTTAGTAATGGACCTTGGTGATGTGACACACTGTGGTGGCTAGGGTGGGGACAGTAATGCTTCCTTAATTGTCATCTGCTGCATTCATTGCCCATCCCTTCAGGTTGGAAATGACTAGATGTGTGGGCGGAAGTGCCAGGCAGAAACATGTATATCAGCACAGCATATGAATGCTAGGTGCAGAAATGGTAGGATGATACCGTACTGGCAAAACTGATACTAGGAAATTGTGCATCTTCCCTTTGCTGAGAATATGGCACAATGTACTCTAAAAAACATCATCTTGAAAGGCCACTTTTAGGACCTATTTATCTGTGTACCGTGAAACTTGTCTTTTTAAAGACCACCTGAGAAATAGGGACAACATGCTGAGAATCAAGGACAGCTGCTACAGTCCCTAGCCCTATTGATTACATGTACATACAAATTGACCTGAGAAATAAGACCACCTCAGAGTTGAGGAAGTTTTTCACAGTCCCTTGGGTGTCCCTAATTTCCAGGTTTCATTGTACATCATGCTATTGCAACCTGCCATGTAGGCCTACTGTACCTGTCTAGGAAGACTTACTGTATGGATCAGGTGATAGCTGATGCTCCCAACAAATTAGTTACAAGCAGGGGCTTTTAGTGACCACCGGTCGCCTTCCTCAGCTGTGGCTTGGACATGTATGGTTTAAAGAACCGTGCCAAGTGTAGTCGTGTTTAGCAAAATGAACTTGTACAACCTTGCGTCATGAGGGTAATGAAGCCATAAAGTCCTCGAATGACATGTGGTGTTAACATGTTTAACATACAAAACTGATCACTTAATCTGTTAATAGGGTGATAGCATGTTTATAGTTGTCTGCACCATGAGCACAGTTGTAGAATGGCGCAGTACAAATCTAATGATTGATGGATTGGATGAATCAATGGTACAGTAGTTCCCCTCTAATAGGGCCACCATATATGGCCACATTAGAGAGGTGGCCTTTGGCGAGGGAGAAGTAAATGCATTTATAGTAGCAGCAGCTGAAAATTTTTCGCCACATGACATTAGGGAGGGTGACATCTGTTAAGACTGGCCATTTAAGAGATGGACTATTGTCTACTGTACATATACATATGGGGTAAACAACAGCTGTGCAGCTGCTTGCTACAGTGAACGTGCTATTTTGACACAACATACTCATAATACATGTACATACGCAGAGTTTTAGGAAAAAAACTAAAAAAGTGATGAAAAGTAGTAATAACAGTTACTAGTAATTGGACTGCAATACATAGTTTTCAATCCCTTGCAAGCAGATGATCCTTATATTGTTGTCCTTTTAGATGATGAGCTATTCTGGGCTAGCACTGTGACATTTTCCTGGTTAGCCCGGATGACTAAAAAGATGACTTTTCTTTTAACAAATTTCATTTTGTTCCATGTCTTGGAAATTTTAATATGCAAACTTTCCAAATGCAAAGAAGTAACTTTTCAACTAGCATATAGCATGTGGCTAAAACATGTAGGCAGCACCGGTTGTACGGTGTATATAAAAGTTGTGATTTGACAGTTTTGTTTCCAGACACATGTATAATATGTCAGTGTTTGTTTTGTTGACAGGCATGGTATCTTTAAGTATTTTGTCGCTTCGTATAATTTGTCTGTTTTTTTCTCCAAGTATAATTGTCCTCTTTTGTCTCAAGATATATATATATATATATGCCAATATTTATTTTTTCGCCAGATATGTCCGGGCTGATCCCGGGGGTCCGTATCAAGGAAGAAATCCTGGATAGCCCCCCGGATCCAAGCCAGACTCTGCTGGGAGAGGAAGAGTTAGCTAGCCCAGGCCCTCCGGATCCTGGAGGGATGGGGTTCACAACCAGCCCCAGCTACAACCTACCCCAGTCCTACTACTTCAGCCTGCAATCCAGCAACAATGTTAACCCAAACCCTGCTCCGGGGCTCTACACCAACGGGCATGGTGGCAGTGGCGGCGGAAATAACAACGGTGGTAATGGTGGGGTGGGACTTGCAGGACAGATCCAGAGGAGAGAACAGGAGAACAATGGCAATGTGGCCACGGTTCCGGATGTCGTAGGGGATTGTATCTTAGTTGAGGTCCACGAGGACAAACGATGCAAAGTCTGCGGGGACGAGGCGACAGGAATGTACTTCGGGGCGCTGGTCTGCGTACCTTGTAAGGTAAGGTTATGCCAATCTCCACGGCATGGCCTGACCCGCTTGCATTATTTATACTTGTACATGTTGAACATGTATAGCCTGTGGATGTTACTGGGGTCGTTAGCAAGTAGAACCAAATGATATTGTGTTTGTTCATTTTGTACCGTGGTCATGGTGATAGGTAATGTAGAATTAGGTGTACCGAGTGAGCTCTTTGACAAATAAACTTAAAAATTCCAAAATTGAAATATGTGACATTTTCCTAAAATATTATATGTGATTATTGTGCTGTTTGAACCTAGTATTTTCTTATGCAATTCTCTTTCCATTTGATCCTTTCTTCCTTACTGGGTATTTTTTTTTTTTTTTTTTTGTACTCATCCCGTCAGCTTCCTGATCAAATATTCAAAGTTTCGGTCCCGTCTTTCCCCAGACGTTCTTTCTACGGTACGCAGGGGACAACTTCTCATTCATCTGCAAACAGAATCGGAATTGTGAGATAACAACCACTAGTCGCACCCAGTGTAAATACTGCCGCTACCAGAAATGCCTGCAGGTTGGAATGTGCCGCAAAGGTAAAAAAAAACACATTTAATACCAACAAAAAATATTTAAACTATATATATACATATTTTTTTAATGGCTGTGTAAGAAATTCTAACATTTTGTGTTGGACAACAATATCAGTTGGACTAAGTCATGAAAATACAGCCTCTATAGTAAAAACTGTCTTGAAAGACCACTGCCATGAGAGACGATGTACATTGTATTCCTGGCAAAAGATCCCACATTTCAGTGTCATTGAATCTGTTACCAGACCATCTTTGAAGATACTTTTCACTGTTTACTATTCTTTCTAAAATACAGAAAATAAGACGACGATGGCAGTGGTAAAAAAACACGCTACCTTATATAGTATGTACTTATATTTTCTGGCATTCCATGCTAATCTCTGTAACACTCATGATAGGAATGACACTGTTTGTGTAAAAATGCTATTAATACTGTGGAGTTTAAAATACAGGATAGATAGCAACATTCCCAGAAGAAACTATCCTCCTTGTTGAAGTGATAGAGCTCTTCCACATACTTTGCAGAGACCCACAAATATTGACGCCTATTTCATCCCAATTTTAATTTGCGCCTTTACAGAGCGACCAGCAAAGGTTGAGCTGACGGAAGGACAGCAACTTTGTGTCGTCTGTTCTGATGTCGCTAACGGCGTTCACTTCGGTGCCATCACCTGTGAAGGATGCAAGGTTTTTATCCGTGAACCTTTTGGCACTTGAACATTTGTGCACATGTCTAGAGCTTTCTTTCAAGTCATATTTTGGAGCATGTCCGTTGTACGACTGTTGGTTGTATAAATGCAGTAAGATTGAATAACTTACTATGAGTTGTAAAAGATTATGCTGATAAAATATAATTCTTGCTAATGTCAGACTGGCATATAACTGGCATTATCTTGAAACTCGAGTTATTTCTTTGATGGAGAAAGTATTTGATGCAAATATATATAGACATGCAGAGTAAAAACTATTCTGTTGATTTGCTTCCAGAAATTTTTCCGCCGTGGTTTGACCGAAAACCACTCGTATGTGTGCAAGAATGAGTTCCGCTGTGACATCAACCCACGCACACGCAACTCCTGTCGGTTCTGTCGATATCAAAAGTGCCTCCATGCAGGGATGTCCCGTGAAGGTAAAGTTTAGCAAAGCTTATGTCAAGCAAAGTCTACAGGGACACAAGTTTCTAGCTAGTGGTGCTGGGCCCACCTCTGAACCCTCCTTAATATCCCACCCAGAAGGTAAGACTATTTATTGGTTCACCAAACATCGCACAGCATATTTGAGTTTGTATATTGTGTGTCAGAATTAAGACTAGTTGTAGTTGTGGCCATGAGTGAAGACCACCATGCCAGGCAACAGTCACAAAGTGCAAAATACGGTTTAAGATTTACCAGATGCAATATGAGGCATGGTTTTGAGGTAAAGTGCCACATTAAAGCTTAGAGGTAATATTAACAAACCTTTTGCTCTATGCAATTGCAGTACATGACTGTTTCCTAATAAAGCAAACATGCATCCAGTTGCTATTCATTTGTCCTGCAGCTTATGGGGGAGGGTTGCGTCTGCTCAATGCTTGGGTCTTTCTGGTGGTTTCCTTTTAATGCTGTAAAATGTACCTGGTTGAATGTGGAAGTGGTTGTAATTGAGTCAGTTGCTGTAATCTGTTTTTCAGTGGCATGAGCAGACAATTGTGTTTATGAACTATTCTAAGAAAGATGATTTTACCTATTAAGCAATACAAAATTTCTATTCTGACTTGTTATTTACTGACCTGTCATTATCTACCGCCATCATCAATCTGTGTTTTTCTTTTGCAGCTATTCAGATGGGGAGGCCTTCAAAGTTCAAGCCTTCACACTCGTCAGATGAAGGACGTCCTCCAAAAATGATGCGTCTGTTATCGGCATACAGCAGTCCCAATCCCATGTCCCCGGATTCTGTGTTCCCACGTATTCTAGCCCCAGATTCCAGTTCGGAACTCAGTCAGGGATTGCTGTCTCCTGGAGCTCCAAGCAACAACAATAACCGTGGTGAGGGAGCGAACTATAACAAATCTGGATTGTCCCAGTCAGATATCCCACAGAACTGGCTGTCTGGATTGTTGGATGGATTTGTGTTTGAGCAGTCTCTTTCTAACGTGCCATCACTGAGCGGAGGCCTCGTGTCGAGTCTTGCGCCGTTACCGACGACGACGCTGTCAGTGTCGGTTACAATGCCCACAGTAACTGAGTCATTACCTTCCCCCACTACTGTGCTAGCATCGCTGTCCGTGCGGGAAAAGGAACAGTTGCTGGCGTCACTGAGTGACACGCCGCCACGTATGTCATTGGGGTCTACTGGGAGTGACATTTCCATATCAACATCCAGCAGCGGATCATCGACGAGACAAAGTGGGAAAAGCAACACAAACGCCGCTGCATATGATACGTTCGTACAAGAAGCGGTCAACACGTTTCCCACACAGCTAAGCCAAGAACAGCGCACAATATCATCGCCGACCGGCACGTCGACGCGGCCTGCTAAACTTCATATCCCGGAGAAAGCAATGCTTCCTAACCCCGAGGCAGAAAAGAGTCAGGTGTTCCGTGCCAGCAGCCAGGCCTTAGACATTGTTTTCAACATCCTGCGTGCAGCCCGGGGTGACAAAGACGTGTCGGGGGGCGAGTTATTACAGCAGCTTCAACAGCTGGACCCTCACAGTTTGGGGGTCACCCAGTATACCCCGGTGGTTCCGCGCCCCTCCCCACAAAGCAGCCAGCCCACTGTGCCTTACCCCAATCCCCCTCCATCTACTACCTCTTCTAAATTATCAACCTCCAGTCGAGGAAAAGAACCATTGTCTAGTGTTTCCTCGCCAGGGGGCAGTGTCGTGGAGATAGGGGGCGTAGGAAGTCCACAATCGGACCTCGGAGAACTCTCCTTTTCCAATAAACCTTCACCCCTATCCGTTGGTAAAAGCCCGGCGGAAATGAACACCAAATCCCCTGGTTCATGTTCCACCGCCAGTGGAGCAAGCTCGACATCCAACTTTGGCGAGAATGGCTCCATGTACAACGTTGCCCTGGAGCTCTCGAAAAACATGGACCTTATAAAGCGTGACTCGAGCTCGTCCGCACCGGAAAAGAAAAATGCTTCGTTCAGCGACCTCATGGGTAGCAGCCAGGAGAAAACTCTGGACCTGGGATTCAAAAACTTTGAGTGTTACTGGCTTCAGAACAAGCTACCCGATGAGAATGTGATATTTGGGGATGAGCACTGTCGGGTGTTGGACCAGATTTTACCAGCCTACCAGAGATTTGTCGAGACCAGCACTTCCCTAAACCGCAGTCTCAAGGCAGAGATGGATGTAAGTTCTTTCCAGTGGCAGACTTTGCCATTTTGGAACAGCACAAATAAATAACAATGTACTGTGTTTGTTCCATTAAATGCACTGTGGATATAGAAAATCTGTAATACTGGAAAACTACAGCGACTCCAGTTAGATGTTTGTTGCAGTTTAAAGCCTGCACTTCCAAAAGGCCTGTATAAACCGCAATGTGCACTTAGTACCGGGGTAGATGTGTTTAATGGCATGCAGAAAGGTAGAGTACACCCTATCTAATAAGGCCACCTGTTTGCCAAGAAATTGTGGTCACATTACATGCATTACAGAGTTGGCCATGGATGAGAGGGAGAAATAAATACATTGATAGTAGTAGCGGCAAAAATTTATGGCCATGCTACATTGTATGTCGAGAAAGGAAAGGTATAAGCATTAGACCACCTGCGTTTTGCATGATGCTTAATATGTTTTTTTTCTTCAACAGAAAAGCCACTAGTTTATAGATTGGAATCCCTTGACTTGTAACATTTTCATGGCATATTAACATTAAGGATGAACCAAGGTTTACATGTATTTGTGGGTTATTTTGCAGAAATGGAGTGAACAACACGAAGGTCAGTTTGTGGCTCCCATGTCGTGGATTAACGAGAAGGTGGTTCCTATCTACACCCTCGCTTCTGTCACATACTGCAAGGACTTACCAGGTAAGCCAGCTTTTAGAAAGCTCTTAAGGGCGTAGAACCATAAGAAAGTTCTATATCGTATGTCAATAACTTCCACTAGCCCCCTTGGCAGTCATTGTTTTTTCCCTTCTAAGAACAGATGTGAAGTTGAAAAAGAGTTCTATAGAAACCAACCCCACAATCTAAAGTGTTAGTGACTTTAGAATTTTAATAAAATTATAAACCTACCCTGGTATCTAAACTACTAGAAGAGAAAGACCCTAATATAAACTTGGCTCAACTGACCAAGCATGCAACCGGGTGTATGAGAATGGGAAATGTGATGTTTTGTGGTCTCTATTTAAGACCACCCATGGAACCTTGAACATGTAGTCTTATATCATGTATATGGAAGGGGGACCTAAAAATAACATTTTCCCTAGCATACAAAGGCCACATTCAGGACGATTTGAGCATTTTGAAACACTTTGGAATTCTTAAAAAGATAATAATTACCACAATTACTGGTTATGTAGCCTTTGATGAGGTGGAGAAGTAAATACATTGATAGTAGTAGCAGAAAAGATTTGTGGTGTTATTAGAGACTGCAGCCTCTGTTGAGAGTGGCCACTAAGAGAGGGACTGTCTGTTGTATTCAGCTGTGAATCTATGCAAAGTTATGGCATGTCTTGACCCCTCCAGGTTTTGTGGATTTCGACTCAGAGGACCAGACGACCATCATCAAACTTGGCCAATCACAGAGCAGAATCCTAGTAGCCGCGGTACACTGGTACGACCCTCAACTTGAAGACTTCCGTGACTTCATGTCATGGCGTGGCATGCGCAAGGGCACTGAGGACAGCTACAAGAAAAACCTTCTCGGCTATGCCAAGAATGTGCATGAGTTGAAAATGGACGAGATCGAAGCTGCCTTGTTGAACGTGCTCATATTGATTGCTACGGGTAAGACATGGGGTCACAATATTGGATCTATTATGGGTGATACCATGGATACAGTGGTCCTTCTATTTTAAGACGACCCAGGGGGCTTTGTTGTTTTATATGAAGGGTCATCTTGATGTATAGGTTTTATAGGACATGAAATCTGCACTTGGGGACCAATTTAACTGTTTTTCTGATCGGTATAGTCTTAAAAAGAAGCCTTGTACATTATAGGGATCACTGTACTGTATAAAATTATGCTGGCACACTCTACAGTAAATCTATTAGGTAATCTTTTACGCTACATACTTTTGTGTGTATAGAATTTTTTTCATTTATTTCCTGTTTGTGAGTCGTGAAGTTTTGCTTGTGTCTTCCACAGATTACCCAGACTTGAAGAATCCTCAGATCATTGAGGAGAAGCGACATATCATCCTGAGCAGTTTCCGTGCCTATACCACAGGTAGGGGGCCACCAGGCCACTTGGGAAGCTCTTCCAAGCCACTGCTGTCAAGGCGCCGCACCATTTGTGATAGATGTGACTGATGTCCAAAAACCTTCAAATCAACTGAAATGTCTGAATTGTCAGATTGGCAGAGAAGCCTCTTTAGTAAAGTACACATATGTCTGGTTTTTGTGACAAAGTTAGCTGTTTTAGAATGGCTAAAACGTTAATCCCAAGCGGTTTCCTAAAGTCACTTAACATGTTTTGTCAACCTTTTGGCATTGTACACATGTCCATATTAACCCTTTAGTGGTATGGCACCAATACTCTTCTTTATGACTAAGTATAGCTCATTAAATTTTACATTGAGCCTGATATTACTGTTTGGCACATTAATTAGATTGAAGTTTCATCAAGGTGACAAGATATCCAAGCTGATTTTTGAACCCCTCTCTCATTCTGTCTCCCTCTCTTCTAGCTACGTACGGCACACCAAACAATCGTATGGAGTGCTTGGTCAACTGTATTCCCCAGCTACGAACCCTCGGTTTGGCCCATCACAAAATGACCTTCAGTATGAAGTGAATCGGGACCACGCCGCCATTTACTGGGAGGCCAACACTTTGCCAGCGCCAGCTGCAGTCCACTGAGCCAGCTTTGGTAGATGAATCGGTTGTTGTTACCTAACCATGCTGGCCATGATCGCAAGGATGACTGGTTACCGCGGCGACAAATATACAAGTGTCACCCAGTCCAGTGCTCACCTTGGCATCTGGAAAGATGAAAGACTCATCAAATTACCGGAAAAAAAAACTGATGACTAAGTGGAAGAGACGTGTTTAGTGATCCTCTTTATCAACCACCATGCAGTGCTTAACTTTAAATATGAGACCAAATGTGTGAGTCTCAGATCGTGCCATGCCCGAAATGATATATATATATAAATATATATATATCCATACATACGTTGAAATTGTGCATATATATATGTATATATCGTTGTGAGACTTTCACCCGTGTACTAACAAGAGACTCGTGTGTAGAGGAAATGACTACTGGACTATATCGAGATCTTTAGCACTAGGTCATACCCATTTGTGACATTCAAAGCGAAACAGGTACTCGCAGAAATATTGGAAATGCTGCACAAACAATGCATGTACATGAGAAAAGTTCCAGGGGAAGAATGCAGTTACTCGGAACTGTATTTTGCTGAGGCATTGCCCTCTATTGTTGGGTGCATAGAGCACCACCATACGTGTATATTCTGAAACACTTGAGCACCCAGTGGCTTCTATTCCTAACTCAAACCAATACACTGTGATGACTGGGCTGACACCAAACATGTTGCTACACTAACAGATTCCTAATGACAGCCTAAAAGATGTGAGAATTTTTTTAATAGACAATGATCATGGCTAGAAATTGATTTATGATGATATATTTAAAATGTATGTATCATGGCTTCATTGTTTGCCAAGATGAGGCAGATACATAAAAAAATGGCCTAAACAGAAATGAACGTGGGGCATTTTAGGTTAGAAATGTGTTCTGTAAAATAAAGGAATACCAATTTGGTCACAAGGTGTATAAAGGATTTATGGAATGAAATGTCATATGTAACCTGTGTAACACCAATATATCCTTGACGGGACATGTACGCGAGACTTCAACATTAAGTCTGGACATTTGACCTTCATTGTCAAGGAGAGCTCTGTATTCAGTTGGATGACCAGTTACTTACCACTCATTTCTGGCTTTTAGTTTTCAGTCAAGTAAACAGTGGCCTCTCTGGAGCATGTTATTTCAAACTTTGTGGTTTGCAGTCTGATCCAATACTGTATATACATATATCAGGTATAAAAGGCTACATTGGGAGTTGCTCTCTTCAGATGAGAAGATACATGAGAACCTCTTGCAGTTTTGGTTCTGCATGACAGTGGTCTTTGGTCTCAGGTGGTCTTAATTCTGAGGCAGTTGCAAAGGGAGGTTTCACTGTATGTTCTGTTAAGGTATGTACTGCTGATTTTACTTCTGTTGATGTATACACCCAACACTTAGAAACGTTTTGGTCTGTAACGTTGGGCCGCCGTAGCACCGTAATATTTAAGTGTGTACAGTGGTTCATCATAGGCTGGATATGAACGTACCGTATCCCACATTCGTGCGTGTCTGTGTGTCTTGGTGCTACTTTGGGTATATATGGCCATGTGTCGATTGGCCAGAACACAGTAGTAGTACTTGGTCATAAGAAAAATAACTGGATGGTTTGAAATTAGTGTTACCGGTAAGTAAGAGTGATTTAGAGCTTTCTGAAAATGTTGGATAATTATGGAAAGACTAGAAAATGTTTGTACATTAGATGGTGGAAATGTTATCTTTGACATAACCAAAAAAACCTGTTTGTGCTAACTCTTTGTTGTACAGTATGCAGAATTGCGGGTAAAAGCATATTTGTGCGCTGAGGCGATTATATATTTTATGAGTATCAGGTTGCAGATACGATTACGTCGGCATTAGGAGTATGCCGCAGTGGTATGCCGGTGTTGGTTTTGCTCCACTTTCCTGTCTCTTGAAGCGTGATTTCTACCTATATACTAGTCAGTATGTGTCCTGGTATGAGCTGTGCGGATGGAAAGGCATTTATGGATGAGTTACTCCATGTCGCAAAGCATATTACAAAAAAAAAACTGATGTAGTGCTATGAAAATTATTGTTTATGTGTCAAATTTGTTGAACTCCAAGTACTTTGCTTTTGTAACAATTGCATTCTGGTTGATTTGGTTTTATGAAAACCATATTAAATTTTTGTAAATGTGTACTTGTAAACCCAGCAAAAAAGCCATTTCTTAATTTCCTTGCTGCTTCACTTGGTCGAAATTTTTGCTGCAGTTTCAATACCTTGGCATCATGATTTAGTTTTTTAATGCGCACCATGTTATTATAACGGAAAGCGTATTACTTTCCGTTTATTTATAATTTTGTATTATCCACTTTAATTCTCTTGTCGGGCATTAATTGTGTATGTGTGGCTAGCTATGGGCATGAAGATATACATGTGCAACTATATCAACCATGATTAATATAGACTGCGGGTACAGACTAAATAAATTGTCATTGTTGTAAGCATCCAGGTCTTTTAACAGATAGGAGGATGTTTATGTTATGTAGTTTTTACGGATCATGAGCAAATGAAATGAAGCTTTTTAAATATGAGGTCTTGGGACATATTTATCTTGCATACTCCTTGAACATGTTGAAAAATGGTGTTTCTTTCCGGGATGTGGAAATCGTAAATTAATTTTAGGTGGTTTCGTTCTTGCTGGTACACTGTATACCAGCAATTGGTATTACATCATACCGGTATTTCGATTTTCGGTTTTAATTTACATTCTAATACAGATTGGCCAAACCACTGGTATACAAAGGAAACCAAACTCATGATATTGTGCATGGAAGCTTTCTAAGAAATTTCACAAATTAACATATTTCCACTTTTATTGCAGTAACCTTAAATATGCATAAATGTATCACTCTGTATATAGTGATGGATAGGACAATTCAATGTTGACATTAAAGACATTAAGATGTCATTCGACTCTCGAGTGTGCCGAGGGCAGCATGTTTTAGGAGTTGTGCACATCGAGTTAATAGTTACTATGAACATGTGTAATTGTTACATCTACTAAAAATATGCTTGGTACTATAACAAGCTGAACCTCACAACTCTGCAGTTCTACTTTGTACATTTGTGCCAATCGATGAAGTTCCCTTAACGTGTACCTCAATGATACTTTCTTGATTCACTAAAAGTGCGTTTTTCAGCATTTATGTACAAGATTTGTGTCCTTCCTAGAGGGTTGTCCTCTTTTGAGTGTCCGTTAAGAGAGAGGGGGGGGGGGAGAGCACTGTAGCTTTAAGTTTTCTCAGTTCAGCTCAGTTTGCGTACATCTGTTACTTTCTACACAACACCAGGCAGTGAGTACAAGGACTTTTTATCTGTTGTCGATTGCATTTATTTATCGAGTGCCATTTCAATGTCGCCATCTTTGTCGCTTTTGAAGATAACAGCAAATTTATACTGTGACCCAGACACAGATGCTTTGTAATAAGGGCAGAAGAAATTGTTTGTTGCCAAGAATATTTTGTGTGACTAATGTATAAATCACAAAGCCAAAAGCGAAATTCTGCTGTGTATCATCGATAAAAACCCCAAATCAATGTAATAGTGGACAATAGCATCAGCATCCTTTCAGAGGTTTTCTGTTCAAAGTTAATATCCCATACACCTCGATGATATTGTGTCGCAATGTAAAATTTTAAGTAGACAACTTTTCACCAGCTTCTAATCATCTGATATTACAGATGAAAATTTTGAATACATGTAATTGTTTTAATTACATTGTATATACATGTACTTCAGAAAACAAAAAAAATCTTGGTCACTGTGCCCCTGCAAACATGGCAGAAACTTATCTTTCTGAAATTATATTTCGTTGGGCGTGTCCTCACAAGCTTTGACTTTTCGCTAACAGTATCTCTGGTGTATGTTCGTCAATTTAGCTTTATGATGAAGTGATTTGCTTTATTGCAAGTTCAAAGTATGCATAATACCTCGGTCAGCCTCTGGAACAGGGTAAAATCCTACGTTATTGCCGGTGCAACTGCTGAGCGAAGTAATTGGCTTGTGCTCATATGTGCTGCTTTACAAACTTAGTGCTTCACATTTGACTGCCAGATAAATTGAAAACTACCTCCGCATTTTTGAGTCTACTGGGTTCATATGCATACTTGAGTGGCTTAATTGTTTTCGTGGGTGTTCTAATTTCACGGGTCAGGGAGGGCCATGCACAGGTCAAAATTAATTTTGGCAGAAACTTCATAATATACCTCTGTTGATGCGCCTCTCGGTGTTGTTCAGTATATAGTGTCAGTTCGTTAGGCTGGTGAAGTCTGAAGCTAATCAAAGAGTTGATTATAGGCTTATTCTTGTCTGCCTCGAATTAATGATGATCAAAGCATATCATCTGGCAACATTGTGTACATTGTGTTTTTTTTTAATTTGATGCGGTGTATGAAAATGCACACATCAAAGTGGTGTTGTAGAACCCCTCATCTAAGCCAAATATATATACCAGTGTATATATATATATATATATATATATATATATAAAGAGAGAGAGACGAGATTTTGAGCTTATAGAATGTTATGGAGCTCTTAGGAACATCTGTACTATTATCTCTTATTCCATGTGTATATACACGCATACATATAAATACAAACGTTCATGCTAAGGCGGTACAATTTCAGTCAGGAACTGCACGTAATGTGTAAAGAAAATTTCCAGGCTTGGCAGCCAGGCATACCAGGGCAAAACAAAGCAGAAATTTCACCAGAAATGTGTCTTGGGTGAATTGTCAGGAAATATCCTATCATGGGAGATGCGTCTTCCTTTCTTTTTATATATGCATATTCTTATGTGTATGGCATCAGAGCTTTTTTATAGCTTGGCAGAGGAGGGTTAGATTTCTGCACCGACCTGGGAGCATTAGTACCTCTCCGCCGTTTCATTGATAGGATTCCTAAAAGAATTAAATGCTAGACCTACACACACATATATATCATGTATATATATATGTGTGTATATGGTTTGTTGGTGTCATCTGTTGTCACTGCACTCAAATGACCTTTAACCCAAGCTTTGTTTATCTATTAGGTGTTCACATAAATAAAAGGAATCATTGGAAAGGTATGTACAGTTTCTGCCGCACTCTACTGTTGTACAGGATATCTGTCAAGGTGCCGTAACTCACATGTAAATTAAAATTGTCCATCTGTTTATAATACCAAGGGTAAAGCTTCCTGTGTGTGCAAGAGGGAAGCATGGTTTGAGAGGATTAGTACATGGGTTGTGCTAAGTGTGACGTTAATAACTTGTTACACCAAAATTTGGAAGCACTGCTGCTGGTATTTTCAGCCAATGTAACGCTTCTCCTTTGCCTTTTGTAGCCCTCCCTGTATAAAAAAAAGTATTATAGTACATGTGAGTATTATAGTACAAGCTCCGTGTGTCTACCGTATTCTAGGTTTTCTTCTTTGTTTTCTGTAAGAAATAACTCAAGTATGCACCTTTTAACGTTTTTGTGTCCGGTGAAGTCTGCTTTGAATTCAAGCCTGGCTGGCAAAGCATTTGTTTCAATTTATAATACTTACCAATAAGACTACAACGTATAATAAATATCACACCAGCATTTGAAGGGGTCGTCATGGTGATAAAATATTATTATTATATCGTATGTGAATGTTTACCCTTGTGTATGTGAATGATATAAAGCAGTTAATTGATCCTGAATGAACGTTGTTATTGTGCGTGCAGGGATCAAATCCGGACA
>JAAUYG010008533.1_pt1 | contig 24644 bp, 20 predicted proteins | sample 7278091 | NCBI WGS metagenome assembly JAAUYG01 (sample SAMN14350201, study PRJNA611818) | marine sediment metagenome | isolation source: surface marine sediment (0.6m) | place: French Polynesia: Moorea | collected 2018-08 | reverse complement strand
GGATTACGGCGTTTTAGGGGGTTTAACGCCGGTTATTAGCTGGTGCTGCATTCTCTGCTACGATCATGCAAAAGTTAGGACCTGATGTGAGCGTAGTTAAAAGCAATAATTAAATTCTGCAAGTGCAACAAATGACTTCAAGCCCTACCTTGAACAGTTAAATATTGAAACAGGATAATTACCCTAATACATGTACCTATATTATGTGAAGTGTGATGTGCCTTAAAAGGCTTGAAACATAATTGCTCTCACTGCTGGTAGTGATAGTAGCATCTATATCATGCTGCTATATAAACAAACAAACAAAAACTAATTGTACCAGTAATATGGTAAACAAGTACATCAAAATGGACCGAAACATCATTACCAAAATACTTGCACCATATTCATTGTATTAAGCACATGAGCCCTAATAAGTGCACAGTGTAGTTCTATAGGCCCTTCAGCAGAGCCCCAACCCTTAGCAGACAGGGTTAAACTGCACGGAACATTCAAATGGAAATGCTTTTCTCCCATAGTTTCTCATTTTTCTATAGGCACTGTGCACTTAATGGAATAAATATGGTACATGTACAGCATTCAGGAGGTGGCCATGACTGGCCATATGACAAGAACAGGAACTGTAACATCTTCATGCAAATGACCAACCAGATCAAAATAATATCGAAGCCATGCTTTTGTATTACATGTGAAAAAGTTTCCTTCAAATCTGGACCTATTTTGACGTTAATCTGGGTAACAACATGATAGGCTACCATAGCCTCTCCTGTCAGATCATTGAAATAATTATACACAAAAATGGTTGCAGGCCCACAGCCACTATATTGTCAACAGGGGTGCTTTCACAGCTTTTCCACTTGCTTAACAAACAAATATTGAAATGAATATTGCAATTCAAGCATTGTTTAAAAAAAAAAGAGTGTTTTTTTTAAGGAAATATAACTTGAAATTGGGTTCTTATAAGCCCACCATCACTGGCTATATAGAGGTAGGCCTATTTCTTTAAATCACCTACCGGTAAGTTAATTAATGCTTTGACTTTCCACTACATCTAATGTAATCAGCTATCTAACTTCAGTAAAAACTTAAGTTTTTATGAGAAACTGGGATGAGTATTTCCAGTATGCTGTGCAGTATATAACTGACCGGGTGGACCCATGGCGGCAATGAGTTGGATGTCGACGAGTTTGATGCCTGTCGTGTCTTTCAGGTCATACCAGTTCCAGTGATCCAGCCACTGACGTAGCAGTTCAATAGGAGGCTGGGCACCATAGGTCTCACGAATCGGCATGTTAAGATCATCCACAAATACCACCTGGAACAAAGGGGGGGGGGGGGGAGGGGGAGGACACTTTACTGATTTAGCACGTTAACATTATTAATTTTCACTGATATCATTTCACAAAGAAAAAAAGAAATCTCTGACAGAGAACAATTTCTACATTATATTTAGTGATATGTAAACTATTATTAGTTATAATTGAATAATTATCACTTTCCTTTCCTTTATGGATGATCAACAATCACCAACAACCTACCTAGGATCATTTGTATGGATAACTGTTAAAATACCAGTAAAATCCTGATTCACAAGTCATGCATCCAGCACATATTAAAAAGAATTACATACATCCACCATCCCCCCCCCCCTAGTCAAAAAAAGGTATCTTTGGCTAGGCTTATACCATGGGAGGGGGGTGGGGGTGCCAAAACTATACTTACAGCTTTCTTGCCCAGCTGTGGTCCAAACACGCCTTTCCGCCTCTTGTCCAGTTTGGACATTATGATGTTCTGTGTCTGGTTGGCGGTGGTCTGGGCTGAAAAGTTCAGTATGTTTGGCTTGTACACCTCCTTGTCTAGCTGATTCAGCAAGAAGTCCTGGAGTAAACCACACAGAGGCAAAATTTTAAGAGATGAACAGATGGAATGCCAGAATAAGTATCAAGTTTCCCACAAAAATCTTAAGTCTAGACACAAATTTAAGTTCACTAAAACTTCTTGGTATATGTAACTACAGTAAAACTTGTATATAACGGCCATCACAGGGAGACCAACAAAATATGGTCCTTATACACAGGTGGTTTTTATATGCAGGTTCAATAATATTGAGGGTATACCCTTGGGGACCTGTAAAATGTGGTCTTTCTAAGCAGGTGGTCTTTAGAGTAGGTTTGACTGTACATTGGCTTTTTCATGCTTAAGATCTGTTCACAAATTAAGATTTTTTCTGGGATAAGTGTCTCCAGACTTTTATCATCAGAACAAGAGGTCCACGAAATCAATAGATCTTGGTGTCCACCTAATGATATCCTTTTAATAAGTAAGCTCTGTGGATCACAATCATTTTCATGTTCAATGTATATTAGAGGCTTAAAGCTTTTTTATATGTCATATCATGCATATGGTAATATGAAAATGAGAAATAATCATAATCATCCTCATCATCAAATCTGTTGTGCTACTTGACAAACTTGTGGTCCAAACCAAAAAAGAAACAAGAGGCCCATGGGCCTTGACACTCTGTTTGGTCACTTGCCAGACAGGAACAAGTTACTGAGGTGACTTCTGGAAATGCACCGAATCACATCAAAATCCCCTTAAACACTCATCTGTCAAAAGTACCATCTGTAAACACCTAATACTTACCCCGAAGCCCCAATTTTCATCAGTTTCGCTCTCCAGACAGCTGTTTTCGAGATACCAGATTGTCGAAAATCAGAAATGCACCGAATGACTTCAGACTGACCTTGAACACTTACCTGTCAAAAGTACCTTGTATACACTAAACACTTACCCCTGAGCCCAAATTTTCATCCATTTTGCTGTACAACCAGCCACTTTTGAGATACAAGGTTGTGGAAAAATTGACAATGCACTGATTGACCTCAGAATGACCTTAAACACTGAATACTGACCCCAAGGCCCAAATTTTCATCTGTTTCAGATCATAAGTATACATCTAGTGATCAATGTGGTCTTTATATAAAGGTGGTCTTTATATACAGGTGGACTTTAGAACAGGTTCAAATATATATACATATACCAGTACTTACCGTGATATAGCAACTTTTCCCAGTCCCTGTGGGTCCAACAAACAGAGCAGCTTTCTGATGCGTGACCAGCATCTGTAGCAGGGTGGTGTAACGGACCGTGTCCACCGTGGGGACGATGATCTCGTTGAACAGAGCATCCTTGGGGATGGCTGGCATGTCTTTGAGACTCTCAGACCACTTCTCCCACCGGCCTATTCCTTCCTTGACAAACCTGGTGACAGATGAAGATGCGAAAAAGCCACATATAAGTTAATAACATATATACATGCAATATAACAATATGTAGTAACACAGCAGTCCCTCTCTAATAAGGCCACCCTATTTAACAAGAAACTGTGGCCACATTAGAGAGGTGGCCTTTGGCGAGAGGGAGAAGTAACTACATTGATAGTAGTAGCGGAAAATATTTATAGCCTTATTAGAGAAGGTGGCCTCTGTTGAGAGAGGCCATTAAGAGAGGGACCACTGTATAGGGATTTTCCTTGCTGTAGCAAGCTCAAATAAAAGTGCTTTTACTTATTTAGTTGGGAAACCTGTTCCATCCAAAACCTGGTGAACGTCAGTACCTTTAAGTAAAATCTTAAATGGTTTACTACAGAAAATCCAACATAATGACTGTTTCCAATCAAGCGTTCCTTGCAATTCAACCATATCAGCTAAGGAATTGGGACACTGCAGGAAGGCCTATAGAGACCACGGTATTCATTCTACTAGGGTATTCTACGGTACGTCAGCAGTTACCTGTAAGAGTGAATGAGTGTTTCGTTAGGAAGCGGCAGGGAATATGGTTTATTCGGAGCTTCCACCAGGTCCATGAGACTCAGTTTGGTCCGGGTTTCTTCTGTCATTCCCCCTTCCATCAGCTCCCGAACCAAACTGTCGAATGCCACTCGTCCTTTCTCATCAGTGCTGCCACCTATTGACCAGGTCAGGCTGAAGAGGAAGATGCACTGAAAAAAGCAAGATGAGACATAGGAAAGCCCAGTTCATGCAGTTGGTAGTTGAAAAAAATAACACAGATGTTAAAGCTATTGGTTAAAATCTATATGATCAGCCTGACGTAAGGATGTTAATAAAAGCCATACATTGTTTGACAAAGGCTCCAGAGAACATCAATCATGGCTTGATTAAATGGTTATGATATAATTATACAGTGGAACCTTGCCTTAAGACCACCCCTGAATTAAGACCACCCCTGCAATAAAACCACTTATTGATCAAGAAAGGCTATAAACCACATCTAAATAAATAAATTCTACAGTTGGTATATACAGGTGGCCCTAGCTAAGTTTGATTTATAATTGTGACATTGTGAAACTTTTATTGTCAACTTATTGGAACTTGCCATGTTTATTTTCCTCCACCTGAAGGGTTGAAATAAATAAATAAATAAATAAATAAATAAATAAACAAATCCAAGTATTTCTTACATTCCTTTTATCTGCTGAGCATTTGGCCGTAATACAGTTTTGAAAAGTTATTTTTTAGCTATGATTGGTGACAACTATCGTACCTCAATCCATGTTGATATCTCACGATCTTCTAAAGTTTTTGCCTTTGCTTCATCATAAAATTCATCCATCAAACAGTCGATGAAGTTCATCAGAGATTTCACCTGGTTGGTATCTGTGGTTGGTGAAAGTTCCTAGGTAAACAAAGAAAACAAACAAACAAACAATCAGAGATGTTATTGGGGCATCACAATTTCTCCAGAAAAATATTCCATGGTGCATCAATAAACATAGATATGTATTATGACATTCAAAATAAGTATTAAAATTTGCTAAAATATTGAAGCAATTGGTGGTACGGCAACAGATATGTCATTTCCAATAAGGGTAGTACATTAAACAGCACAAAACTACATGTGCATAAACAGTTACGACTACAGTAAAAGGTCAGTCATTACAACAAAAATAAGAAAAATACAGATCAAAAGAGATTACAGCTGTCACACCCATACAGTAATCCCTCTAGTTTAAGACCACCCAAGGGCTTAATAAAAGGTGGTTATATATGCATTGCAGATGGTCTGAAATTAATAGTAATATTAGCATATGGATTGGCAATTAAAGTGGGACCAAACCAAGGGGCCTTATTACCAATTATTACCAAGCATGGTGTTAACATAAAGGGTTGCGAAATACAAGGACCACTGTACTGGTTTGCTGGTACAGTGGTCCCTCTATTTTAAGACCGCTCACTGCACCATGGAATTGTGGTCTTATATTGCAGGTGGTCTTTTAAATAAGGTTCACTAGCACACAAATCGCACTTTGGGACTAACTTACCGGTATGTGGTCTTATAATCTTAACATAATTTTAAGGTTGTAGAATACAAGGACTACTGCACTGGTATGATAGTATTTTTTACCTTCAGCCTTTTTCTGACCAGAGCCAGGCAAGGATCCACAAATCTTTCAAACATGTCCATCAGGATCCTCTTGTGCATCTCACTCAGCGTGTCGGGAAGCGTTGCCACCCAGGACTTGAGAAGCGGTCGCCAACCCAGGGACTGTGGTTCCATATAGATCATACCACAGCGGGAAACCTGACAATGAAGACACACAGACACTGATTTAGCTGATGGGCGGACTGCAACGGTTGTCAGGGTGATGAGTGAACTAAAGTTGTTAACTTCATTTCTAGAGTCAATTTTTTTTTTTTCCTGAAACAGACCCTGTTATAACAGAGTTTAGTAAGTTTGCCATGCCACAGCATGATAGATTTCAGTTTTTAGCAATGTATTTTAGTTTTCATTACATTTAACAGTTTTTAGTTCTACTATATTTTAATAGTTGAAACTATTAAAATAGTTATTTATTTTCACAGATTTCAGTAATTTATCATGAATATAAGAGCAATGCAATCCAATGGTTCATAGGGATATTTTATATTTTCATTTCTGCTTCTTGCCTGGCAACAACAAGACATTTAGCAACATAACTTATCAGGCACACACCTGCTGCTCATGTTCATCCATATTATTTATATCATCATAAATATCGGACAGCTCACAGCCAATGCCTTTACAGGGTGGCTTACCTTAAGCTGTACCAGTACAAAAATATATTATTATGTAATTCCTTGTATGTGCGGATCCTGTGTGTTAAAAATAAATTATTACTACATGTATTTATTATGTGTGATTCTGTATATAGAGCTTACTGTGGCTGGGGAAGCTGCCTCCAGGTCCATCGGCTCAAATATGAGGTTAGTGGTGGGTGCCAGTTGGATGATCTCACCACTCATCAAACACAGCTTCTTGTTGTCATCTAGCACGGTGTTCATGTTCTCGATCCAGATAGCGTCCACAGGACCGTCAAACATCAGCCACTTCCTGTCTGGAGTCTGGTGACAGGAACACGGAATGGAGAGGTTAGGGACTTGCCACTCAATAGTTTTATTTAATCAGTCATATTGACAGATTACGAGGGTTCAACCTTTAAAAACATCATTCGGCCAGCAGAAAGTTCCACATTTTACCATCTTTGTCTTTACGTGGTTTGCCTGGCCAGTGTATGTATATAAGGTTATTGAAGATATATATATATATATGTCTTGAGGATGTGTATCGAACTGTCTAAGGTTCTGGCACAATAAAAGATTCCTAAGCTTCATAAACCACATCCAATCAACATAGTAATTGGGATCAAATTCTGACTGATCACTTGTGCCCCTGGTGGTTGCCTTTACCACCAGCCTAATTTGGCTGAAACTGTGGCTAGAGTTCTAGAAAATATTTAAGTCTTAAGTTTTGACTTAAGCCACTACTCTGAGCAATCTGATTGACAACGAATCTGACTTAAGTCAAACTTAAGATTTTAAGTATGTGCATGGACTCCATTCCAAGTGTAGAGTAATATTTAATACAGAATACAGTAATAAAAAAAAAACTGATCAAATCACAATCATATATACCACACTGTAGCAGTACATCAGTGAGATGTGATATTAACTTTAGACCTTATACACAATTTTTCATTTAATTACCGTAGAAGTGGCAAATGCACGGTATGACACAGCCAGGATGCCGTCCGACCACTCATGGGATACTGGGTCAAACTGTCCATACAGCTGACCCATGGTGATGGCTTTTGGGTTGATGACAGTCCACTGAGCTTTGTTCTCATCCATTAAACCCTGCAGTCAAACAAACATTAACACAAATTGTATTCATTATTTTTTTCTGCTGTGCCAGTACACTGCAGAGTGGTCCTAACTTTAAGCAAAAAAAACAAACAAAAAATAATTCGACACTTTTTTATTTGTTTTCACTCAAGATAAAGTACACACTGCAAAAACGCTATGAGAATTGACTGTATCTGCCACTGGAAGCTTTTGAACACGTCTGCTATTCTTCAGGGTGGTGATGCTTAGTTTGTGGAGAGAAGCAACCTTCAAAATGATTCATTTATCCCTACCTTTTCATGTAGGTCTCCCAGGGCTGCTCCGAGGACACGGTACGCCGAAGTCTTCCCTCCGAATGGCTCGCCAACAATCATGAAGCCGTGTCGAACGATCATCATCTCGTAGATCTGTTGGATCTTCTCCAGGAAGAAGTCTGTGCACTGCAAGTTCATTTTCTCGCAGTTTTCCCGCACCGCCTCGTTCAAGAGATCGTAGTCCGGTTCCGGAAGCTTGATTCCGGGGAACAGATCAGAGGTGATTCCGTGGAATAGCGGCAAGTCGTGATTGAGGAACTTGGGGAGGTTGACATCGATGATGGAACGCAGCATGAGAATGTCTTCATTCTCCTCGGGATATTTCAGCTATAACCAACAAGATCAAAACTTGTACAATTGCTTCAAATAATGTGACGCAGTAATCTGTAATCTCTGTAGTGTGTACAGAGTTTTATAATCCTGTAAATTAAATAAGTCATATGTGTAAACTTAGTTTTTTGTGCGACCAATTAGTCATATCAATGAAAACACAGTCTTCGCAAAGCTTACTGGTATTACAGCACATCTAGCACATTAACTACATTACTGTGTGCATCACTTTGCTATATGAATTGTTACTTTTTTTCTAATAAGGAATTGCATATTAATGTTCACAAGGTATAAATAAACTTTCTATCTATCTATTATCCTCAACATAATTTAAAAATATAGTTTTAAAGATATTATTTTATACATATTGGAAGTATCACTGTAAACTTGGTCAACAGCTCTTGGCATTCTGCATTGGGTGACCATTTGGGCTACTGCATTCAGCAAATCTAACCACAAACCTTGAGGTTGCCAGCAGCAGTCAGCACAGATTTCACAGCCCGCATGCCGTAGTCATAGTGATGTTGTGATGATAGCTGTTCCGAACACAGACGGTAGGTGGCGACAATTTTCACCGCCAGGGGTCTGGCGTTGAAGAAACCACATGAATACAGACTGATTTCTGAGATGAGAGCGTAGTCAGGAACCATCATAGCCACTGGTCGGAACAAAGCCTGGAGGGAAAGTCAACAAGCATGATATTAGAATGTTGTTTATCAAGAATATAAGCATTAAACTCAAGATATAATTCTAATCAAATGGGTATACATGTATTTTAGAATTTAAATGAGATCTTTTTATATATTAGAATATTAAATGCTTATCTATATTGATATTAAATGCATATCTAGTGAACTTCTGAAGTCTTTCAGTTGATACACACGTGCAATGCAGTTTTTTAGCTATACAATATCAGCTGTACAGCATCATTGTACAGTATCATATCAGCTGTACAGCATCAGCTGTACAGCCTAAGTTGTACAGCATCAGTTGTACAGAATCAACTGTACAGTATCAACTGTAGAGTATCATTTGTACAGTATCATATAAGCTTTACAGCATAAGTTATACAGAATCTACCATAAAGCATCAGCTGCACAGCATGAGTTGTATAGTATATCACATCAGCTGTACAGCATAAGTTGTACAGCATCAGTTGTACACAATTAACTGTATCGGTAGAGCATCAGTTGTACAGTACCGTATCAGCTGTACAGCATAAATTGTACAGCATCAGTTGCACAGTATCATATCAGCTGTACAGCATCAGTTGTACAGCATCATATCAGCTGTACAGCATCAGTTGCCCCATGATCCTGACCTTCAGGTTGTCTGGAAGCTCTGATCTCCCAGCGTATCCCGGATTCATTGTGATGAACACGGAGCAGGTTGGATCCAGCTTGATCTCCGTTCCTTCAAACAGCAGCATGTCTGATCCTGCCAGGATTCCTCTCTGGATCGTCAGGATCTGCTGGGCCACCACTGACAGCACCTCCAGGTCAATACGGTTGAACTCATCAAAACACGACCATGCACCGCATGATGCCAAGCCCTGGTAAAAGCCAAGCCAAACCTACATGTAGTTAACCCTGAAGGACTTGGTTTGTAAACATTATTCTTAGGAATTTCATTTGTGAGTAATAATAACAGCTTGGTACAAGCAGTTTATCATGATTTACTGAGTGAATATGATAAGATGCTAAAGGACAAAGGGGTACAATTTAAGGCAAAAATGCAGAGCCTAAAATATCACACTACAATTTTGCAAATTTTTCGACTGGTGAAAAAGGCATTTACAGTGAAACCTGTCAAGGGGGACCAATACCAATAGAGCTACCACCTGTCTTGAAAGGCAACAGTTTTATGGCATAAAGCCAAGTCCTTCATTCAAGACACATACTACTGTACAATGTGTGAGCTTAATCCCTATGAACATTCTACATAGCGTTAATATAGTTCTTCCTCCTAAAGAATTATCTAAGATTTCAGAGGCCTTATATGGTTGAAGACAGGCAGTACAGCATATGTTCTTCCTACAAAATCTACTCGGATCTTTACCTTAAAGAACTTGCCAAGAGCGATGTAATCCAGACCATCAGAGCAGTTGAACACGACACACTGTTTGGCCACTGCCTTAGCCAAGTCTTTCGTGGTCTCCGTCTTTCCGGTACCGGCAGGACCCTCGGGAGCACCCCCAAGGTGCAAATGCAAAGCTCCAAATAAGGTTCTAGTCACCATGAAAAAAGTCACATGAGACTATATTACAAGCCTATCCCTACTCACATCTGTACATTTTATTAAAATGATTTCATCATTTTTTTTGTGCATGTACAGATAATTTTTCACATCAAAATGATTATAAATGTAATTTGTGAATGATTTTCATCCACAAAGTGCTTAATACATACAAATGTACAGGTGTGATAAGACTGCAACTTGGTACTGTTTTATGTACAATGTGTATTCAGACAATGCTTCATTATGACAATGACCCATGGATAATGACCCAAGACAATGGCCCAGTTTAGCCAACCACTACATGTTTGTTCATGTTTGTATCAGATTAATAAATAAAGCATCCTTTAATTCATCTATCAAAGAGTTAAGAGGTATGTTACAGTAATGGATTTGCAATTCATAACTTATTTTTTATATTAGTACTTGTACTTATATAAAACTACTTGTATAATTAAGTTATGTACCGGTAGCATCTGTCCGTAAGTGGAGTGATAACGAGACGGCCTGTGTTTCCAAGGTATTCATAGCCATACTTCAACTCAGAGTTGATCATTCTTGTTGTCATGTGACCCTCCTTGAATTAAATAGTAGAAAACAATTGCGTAGGTCCCCCAATGCAAACATAACACATGTCAAATATTAACAAAATATATCTCCAAAACCATATTCATTCCAATTCCTTTTGGCTACGATGTGCCATCCAAGGGGAAAAATGGCCATTACATTTGTGAAAATTACAATGAACAAGATTGTCACTTCATTTTATCCAGTAAATTCATTCAGGCAAGTAGTTGTGAAAACCTTGCAGCTAAAAGCTGATCTCACAAGTATATCACCTACATTTTCATGTTTGAATTTCAATACATGTGCTGCTGTGTTACTTATTGGAGGAATGGCATTCAATTTGCTTGTTGTCTTTGTTTTGCACTACATTGCACTTTTGTCAAAACTAAATGTCAAACAGCTTGTAACCCAGTGACCACTGCACTCTATATCATTATAACCATCACATTTTATATTAAGTTAATAAATAGAACACAATTATAATCATATGTATTGTGTGAACCTTACTAAAAAATAAATAATAGCTTAATAATATTATTCAGCTTGAACCTAACATTTAGAGTTAAGCTGACCTTCAAGGTCACCTTGGGAGGAAGCTACCCTGTGAAACACTTCATAAGCAACTTCCTAGTAAGGCCTATATAGGTTTGTCTTTAGTTTTAGGAGGTGCCAATGGACAAGAAGACTTCAAGTTACAAGGTTATGACATAGACAGATATCTCCCAAAAATTCATTGACATATTCTGAATTGATTTGATTCCTACCTCCCAGTAGTAGCGAAGCTGACTTAACCAGTTGAAATCATTCTCTGAGGCTACTTTATCATCCACGAGTTTCTGCAGAACGTCCCGTGCATGGACATCCAGCACGATCAATGCCTGGAGAGTTGTACGATTTTGCTTGGACAGTTTTCCACGCACAATTCTGCAAAATAAAACCGAATTATTTGCCAGCAAGTGCTAGTAAACCGGTTTCCCTACAAACTTCACTGGACTACCCCTTAAATCATAATGACCATCAGTTTATCCAAAATATATTTTTCCGCATAGGTTTATCTACAGCCATACCTCAATATGGAAAATGTAGTCTACACTCTGTACTTAAATTTTACAAAAGTAAAGCATAGTGGTCCATAAGATTTAAAACCCAGCATTTTTATTTTAAGACTTCCCTGGGTTTTAAGACCAGCTTCAATTTAGGACCACACTTTTTTCCAGCTGACTGGATGGACTTAAAAGGTACCATTCAAAGTTACAACTGACACATGATTGAAGCACCATGCCAGCATGTCTACTTACTACTTAAACGAACTGTAAGGAATTATATCTCAAAACAGTTTAAGATTTTTTTTTCTTTGCAGAATATAAGGATTACCAGTACAATTTCAAAACACTCTTTTGCGATATTCCACCTACGTCAAGCTTTGTACGTTACACTAGTGGGATCACCTTCAAAATATGTGTCATAAAACTACCGGCATTAGGTTACTTTGATCGACATGTATTAACTGGTTAGAACAGCAAAAATGCATCTACAATTATTATGGTTCCCCTATCTATATAAAACGGCAAGCTCAGCAACATATAAGCATTTCTAAGATTTTGCTTTCTTAAGATGTGTAAAATTGAGGGACGAATGTACTGAAGCTGTAATCAATACTTACACTACAATTTCATCAATTTGTTTGTTGTTCAGTTCCAGGTACTCCTGCATGGCTTCTGGTCCTTTCCGCAGGGCCTCGTGGACATACATTGTCCAGTAGAACTGGGTCACGGCCAGTACGGCTTGACCTGGCCATTCCTTCACCCACAGACCACGCTCCGCCTCCAGGTATGCATCCAGAGATTCCCCAATCACCTGGTGGTAGTATAATGTACAAAAGAAAAGAAACACTGCTAAATAGCTTGCTTTTTTGTGGCATGTTGTGGTAATGGTATGGTATGGAATATACATTACTAGATTCCTTTAATATTTGTAATACAAATTCAAGGGCCCTTGGATAAAAAATGGTGTTGCTGACTAAAGCAGTCAGAAGGAGGTCAGGCTATTTGGGGAGATGTATGGCTATAGTGGAAACACCTCTTAGAATAAATGGGTAGTTATTTTTTGTTTAAAATTCCAAAATCTTGATAACTTTTGAAAATCATGATAACGCTACAATACATTCGCACCAGAAATGTTCAAACAAATTTATATATTCTTACCATGAGGTTTCAAACCATAATCATGTCTAATCTAGTTACGCCTAACCCTCCCTCCCCAAGTTTTCAAAATAGGGATAAGGGTCTCGGTTCACATTCTGTTGGATGCTGTATGAACTGAAGACTATAGGGGCAGAGCCAACTTTCAGCTTATTGTTAAACTTCATGCTTTGTCACACTTGGCTGGCCATCAGTGGTGCCTCCGGAGGTTCGTTAGTGCTAAACTTTTTATCATTACCGGTAATCTCTCCTCTAGGAGGCCTTCTCAGGGGATTTGTATTTGACTAAGGAAGTGATAATGCTCTCATCTAGGTGCTACATCCTGGATTAGTGGAGCTATCGGCAGAATTATGGTTTGAAACCGTGTAGGTAATGAATATGGTCATTTTACATGGATGTTGAAAATTTTTGTCACAACATTTTTTGCGGTCTCTTGGGCATTTATAATTCAAAGGGTTCCACTGTACAATTACAGTGCAACCTCACTTCGTGACCTCAAAATTAAGATCACCTCAAAATAAAGAGCACTTCCCAGGCGTTACGAACCTGCATTCTCAATGTTTAATACATGTATAGTCTTAGAAATAAGGAGACTGCAGAATTAAGACGAGTTTATTAATAATAATATATCTTTATTCATATTCGAAGTACACTGATAACATTTGTGACAGTGTACATGTCTCATTTATTTCCTTAAGGCATAAACTCAGGCAATCTCTTCATATGAATTAACCCATGGTGGCATATACGTGCTGACGCTTTATTTGTGCGCATTACCAATGTGTCTGCATATGATGTACGGGGCCAATAAAGCTATTCTGTATCTGAATCTGTATCTGGGCACTCTGCCCAGTGCTCTAACCATTTGGCCACTGAACAGGGACTTAGTTATTAGTCTCCTGCATGGTTTTAATTTCCAAAGTTCTACCGTATATCACATGTGCTGATATCCAGGTTAACTCTGTAACTGCCCTAGCTTACCTTGTGGATTGAAGCTACCATGTCTGTTTCAAGCTCCAGCAGCCATTTTTCGACCTGACCTCTCGCCTTGGCAGTAGAGATTGTGTCCTTCAGTTCCACAATCTCCCCTTCGCTGCTCTTCATGTGGGTGATATCGAGCACGTCTGTGAATTCCAGGGTTGCAATGCCTTCAAAACATTTCTTCAGGTGAGGCTGTACCCTGTGCAAAACAAATAATGTTTAAGAATTTTATTCTGAACAGCGTCTTTTTTGCTAACAGCATATTTGATATCACAATGAAATCCTTGAGTGGTCTCAAAAGGCAGGGAGCTTCATTCAATTTGATTTTAATCGCTTTTGACCTTTTAGATCATGATATCCAGCCAAGTAAAAATCCGGGACTGCAAAATTTCTCCGGTTCTTTTGGAATAATCCCAAGGGGGTTGTTTTAAGCAATAACCCTGTAGATAACCATTTATATTATAAAAATAAGACCAACTTTTCATATATGCATGTAGCAATGAAGTGTTTCTTGAAATTTATTCAATTCAAGTAAAACATTATGAGATTTTAATCCATGATATGTGTGCATATTATACCAAGCTTACCTTGTTGGATCCTTGGTTTCCGACAAGATCTCCAGAAGTTCATCATTGGACAGGAAGAAGAAGCGGGGGAAGTAGAGGCGTTTTTTCTCCAAGTATTCATTCAATCCCTGGAGGATGAAACAAGGTTAAATTCTGAACTATATGCATATTAACTACGGTAGTTCTTGAACTTGTTATAAAATGAAATGTTGTCTCAATTATTGTTGAAAATGAATAAATGTACATGAATTTTTTCAACAAAAAGAACAGAACATCGGAAATTCTCTGCCTCCATCTTTATATCTTTATAAAATATATATATTTTACTCTTGACTACTCTGCAGCCTCATATTGGATACTGTTGGCTTATTTTGTTTAATGCTTTCTTTTACATGTCTCAATTTGCATATTCCCATTTTGCATATTGTCTCATTTTGGATATTGCTATCTTATTTCACAGTTTCATTATTTCCATTGATATGCACAACTGCACTTGTTCATGCAAATGTCAATTCTATATCGGTACTGGTAATGAATTACACCAGTTACATCTTGTAATACTCACATCCGAATCTGTTACACCTTTATACATGTGTCAAATTTCTGTCATGAAAATTTGCCCTTATAACCCACTTCATATACAGTACTGATATCTTGGCATTTCAGCAACCAATCTATACCAAGGCACTTCATCCTAATCAATTACAACTATGACTGCATTTATAACTCCTTCATAGTTCACACCTAAGGCCACCTCTCAAAGTGGCCAAAATTCTCAGCATATAGCATACTCCATCTCAGAGGATGACTACTGTATATAAGCTGTATTATTGTATTTTTATTCCACAGTAGCTAACAACACCTATCAAATAAGACGACCCTAACTTAAGACTATTTTTCAGTCGACCAAGAGTTACACATTACCAGTAGTGTTATATTTTTTTCAGAATTAAAACCACCTTAGCATTAATATAGACCTAGGCTTCGACTGTAAGTAGTTTAAATTCTGAGTTTCCACTTTAATTATATGTCAATGACTAATATGTACCTTCTGGATCAGCTCCAGGAGCTCGTTTGACTTTCTGAGCTTGTCCAGAATTTTGTCGATTTTAAGGACCGCCAGGACGTGTTTGTCCTGCACCGCCTGTTTCATGATCTCCCTCCAGTTCTTGTCCACAGTGGCGAAGCGTCGTCCTTCCTCTGGCATCTGTGCCATGATGTCCGGAGAGCTGAAGATGGGCTCCAGATAAAGCCAGGTGGCCTGCACCTTGAGCCACTCATCCAGAATATCCTGGAGCATCACCAGGCTCTGTTCCCACTCTCTGTAGATCAAAAGAAAAAAAAAAGTTTTTATGAAAGACCGTGAAAGAACATAACATCGTATCGGAAACAGGTAACATAGTCTACTAATTGTTCATCACTACGCATTTAAATTTGGGGTTAAATCTATCAAATTTAATATACAGTTACTATGTTAATTTTTGGTTCAAGTAAACATAAATGTCCCACATCCAAATTTTAAATCAATGTATAAAGGGACGAAGAAATAAATTAATTGGAAGGATAGTTCTATTTCTTTTTGTTTTGCTTCATTTTAAATACTGTACATCAATGTTTGCGAGGGATTTATTTGGCGAAATTTGCTACTGGGTATTATCTTTATATTGCAAAAATAAATACCTGTAAACATAATTCAAGTACTTAGTAAATTAACAAGACCTCAGATAACCACAAATATTAATCCCCACAAATATGGATTTGTCTCAAAAATGCAAACATTAATCCCAACAAACATTAATGAATTTACAGTAGCCAATTTGAAGCTATAAGTATAGCTTTTGGGATGTCAGGCTAAAACCTCCTTAATTACTTCAACATGTTGTGTCAATATGGGGTTTCACTGTAGAAATGTTACTGCAACAGTAAAAGCTGTCCAAAGCTGACTCTATATCTTACCTCATTTCAGTTTCAAATGGTTTTATGAAAGGTGACCCTCTCATGGTCTGGGTCTTCACAATGTGATCGTCCAACTGGAGCTGAATGTCATCCACCGAGGACAGGATGTGGGTGCCCGTCTCACGGTACGGAATGATGGTGAACTCCATCTGGTAGGAAAAGATAACACTATCCAGAAATTTCCTGCGCCAACATTTCAGAAAAAGGAGCGATGAAAATAGACAGTGAGCTACAGAATACTAAGGCGTCCAGCTTTTCTTAAGAGAGAGATCATGTAGATAGTTGGTATCAATTTATTACACCACTACCAAACCACATTTTAGGTTTGTAGAGAGGAGTTAACGTTTCTCAAAAAAGAGATTTTATTTTGAAAATTTGATATCAAATCTGAACATTTTACATTGCTGAGTACTATTTCTCCTTGCATAAACAAAATTTATATTATTGTAATATCAATATATGGGATATATTATAATCAGGCCATTCAATTCCAGTTCCCTGACTGTAGCTTATACCCATAGTCTTACCGGTTCCCACTCGACTTTCATCTTTTCCAGCGCCTTCTCCAGCGAGTACTCTTTGGTTGCCGCTTCACTGATCCCTTCAAATTTAGGAATGTGGGAATCAAGGTTCATGTCGATCATGCGTGACAGGCACATGCTCTCGTCTGGACGTATGGGCATGTTGGCGATCTCGGAGATCTGCTCCCAATGACGTTCTCGCAGGCCAGGGTTGAACAGCGTTTGAACCAGAGGCATGTGTTCCTTGAACTTCTCCACTTCATTCTTCACCTGAAGTCATAGGCAGAGACATTTAATCGTCATACACTTCTTTGCTCCATCAAAATAGTTTGAGCAAACAATCTTAGAAAAGGGGAGATACTATTACGCTTCGTGAAATTTAGCACTCTTCTAATATAATTCGTATGGCTTCCATCTATTGAGGCCACCAGTCACAGGACACATGACTCTTGAATATTGGTAAACTTACCAGTATATTTTAAGCTCACTCGCAATTTATAATCATAATACTGTTTACCTTTTAGTTGAACAGGGGTTCTTAAGAAGCAAACAAACAAGAACAGTGGGTGCTTAACTCCAACTACAGTAATCCCTGTATTTTACAACCCTCTATTTTAAGACCTCCCTTGATTATAAGACCACTTAATTTGGTCCCAGAGGACAATTTTCTGTATTAAATGACCTTTATTTTAAGACCACCTGCAATATAAGGCCACATTTTCTTGGTCCCATGGGTGGTCTTAAAATAGAGGGACCACTGTATTCTTATGATTCAAGCCTTGTAGCAAGTTACCAGGAAAGTGGCTCAAAGAGTGTTTGCAAAATATACAATCACTTATTGGCTACTAATGGGCCAATGCTAGCGAAAATTACACACAGTTTGCATCCGTATATAAACATTTCCTCAAGCACAAGCAAAGATTTATGTACCTTAATGTTTTGGCCAACATGGATGTCAGCTAGCCTCCATTAGAAGTGACATGTTTGGTGTAGTATTACAAATGCCGTATCAAGGTACATAGACCTGCTTGTGTTTGAGGAAATGTTCATATATATATTCAAGACAAAGCTGATAAATCTCTTTGAATATATCATTCTGCATCTGATTTTTCTAAAGCATACAACCGATTGCCCCTGAACAGATGATACATGGTGGAAGAATACAATACTTTACCCGTGTAGCAATCTTCTTTGGTGCTGGTTGTTCATTAAATCCTTTCTCCAGTTTGTACAGATTTCTCCAGAAGTTGCCAACTTCCGAGTCTACCACATCTGGGACAACCCCAGCCATTGGGCCATCCATCCAATCTCTGCAAACATTCCAGATGGTTATAATGTAAATATTACAGTCAGACCTGCTCTAAAGACCACCTGTATATAAAGAACACCTGTCTATAAAGACCACATTTTACAGGTCTCCAGGAGGATACTTTCTATGTTATTTTGAACTTGCATGTAAAGCCCACCTGTGTATAAGGACCATATTTTGTTGGTCAGTAGAGCAGTCTTTGTATACAAGTTAGACTGTAATCCCAATTTAGTTCACTAATATTACAGCATAATGTGCCATATAGGTAGACATTGTTCTGAACAGTGCCACAATTTGGTATATTGGTAAATTGTATGTAGAGCTGAAGTCCGTAGCAGTGTTCTGGCATGAATATTTCTTTCAATTTAGTTTTTTGCACAGACCTACAAATTTCAGCGGAGCACTTTATACAGCATCTTGAGAAGCTCATGATCACAATAATAATTAGTTCTATGTAGAACATTTGCTATAGTAAATAGTGCACAGTGGTCTCTGCCAAAATCGTCCAATTAAGACTTCTTCCCATTTTAAGACTACACATTGGTGATACTACTGTTACATTTCAATATACAATGTACATATTCCTCCACTTTTAAGACTAACATTAATTTTTAAGACCACATTGTTCTGGCATAATGGGCAGGCTTAAAATGGCAGAAACACTACATATAGGAGTCACTTACTTGTGCTTCTGGTTGAAGTCCACCGTGAGATCGTACAACTGCAGATAGGGTTTGAGAGTATTGATGACAGTGAGCCTTTGAGGGTATGTACTAGTTTGCCAGCCAAATGCTTCCTCCTCGTTGTTGAAGGCTTCAATCTACAAATAAAACATGGAATTATATTTTGAAAGTGCAACACTTCGTGATGGTTCCATCATTTTTTTCCTCAAAGTAGGTAGATAAATTATATTGGTTACTAAGGCAGTATGCATGGTATGGTCAAGCAGCTAATCCTCTCTCCATGTACCGGTACACGGTTTAGCCCCCAGAACACATACAAATAAGCCAATGGGGTAGTAGTCTTAAATGTGGTATGGATGGGACATGGACATGTATGATGCACCTTTTGCTTTTAAAAAACACAAAAAGTTACAAAACAGGTTGTACTACAGAAGACCAGCATATGTAACACCAGGCCACTGAGGCAGTTGATAGAAATGGTGACTTCAGGGACTTTTATAAGCAGCTTATGCATTAAAAGGCTAGGCTGGAATTGGTATACATGCCAGTGGTACTCATTGTACTAATAATGGGCTAGTTTTATGGTGCTGTCTTGCAAGGAGGAATATGGCCCTTAATATATTTCTTAACTGGTGGTAATGTTTTCACACTACGCCAGTCAGTACAGTTCCTATTAGCGATTCTTTTACCTTATCTGCTGCTCCTTGTAATTTCTCATCCAATGCCCGCGCCTTCTTCAAGTATCTCTGGATCTCGCTCATATCACCGTAAGTCTGGAATTCTTCCACTTGCTTTGCATAGCTCTCTAGTTCCTCCACGAAACGTTCCTTGCGCAACTGTAATAGTACCAAAACCAAGACAGAATTTAAAATCATCTCCTGATTTAAGCCACATTTCCTTCTATTTTAAGACCAGCCATCAGCAAAACCAATTTTATATTTTCAATATATAAAAAAATATCTCTTTATTTTAAGACCACCTTCAACTGGAGAGCGTATTTTTTTTCTGGGTGAATTAATGGGTCATTTAATTAACTGGCACCCCACGTTCATCCCACATCACACCAGTGCTTCAAGAACTTTTTGGCTCCCGGTGTCATATAGGATACAATTCAAGCTAGCCCTACTAACATTCAAAACATTTCATGGCCTGTCTCCTGTGTATGTGACTGACTTACTAACTCCCTACACCCCCACCAGGTCACTCAGGTCTGCTGGCAAGAATTTGCTTGTGGTACCATCTTACTGCCTGAAATCTTTTGGAGCCAGATCCTTTGCGTAACTGTGCTGCGCCATCAATATGGAATGGTCTACTTGAAGAACTCCGCAGCATCTCTAGTCTTTCTATGTTTAAGACAGGACTTAAGTCCTGCCTGTTCCAAGATGCTTATAAGCTGTGATATTTATTTAGAACTGGACACTGTGATAACTTTCCTGATCACTTTCGATTGTGCATTTTTAGTAATTTAAAAAGATTTAATGGCATTAATTTATCAATTTATCTTTTAATTTATAATTTTTGAGTATTTTCTGTATTTTAGCATGGTTTTGTATTTTAGCGCTTTAGAGCAGTATTTTACTGGTAAAGCGCTCTATAAATGTGCAACAAATAAAAAAAAAAATAAAAATAATAAATTTAAAAATGCAAGGACCACTGGTAATTCACTGAAATGACTGCCCTGAGTAGTGTATGTGCAAAGCATCTCTTTTTCGGAGGACATAGATCTAAATCCTGAAGTGATTTCTGTATGTAGCAAAAAAGTACCACAATTCATTTCATTCTGTGTATAATTCTGAAACTTTTAATGCAAACTGAAGCTACATGATCATCACTTTCTTTCCCAATAACCTTGACACTGCAACATGGCCACACACAAATTTAAAGATTAAGACCTGGTGTGATGAATCTATCTATCTACATATGTTTAGTACCACTTTTTTTTTAAATTATAATTTGGGTTATCAAAACCTATAAATTTCATTTCTTCGCAACACTGACCTTTAGAGCCTCCTCATACTGCTGTCGCTTCTCTGAAATGATCAACTTGTGTTCTTCGAATATCGCTGGCATCCTGTCGTGCCACATGAAGGTGTTGGTGTTCAGTCTCATCTCCGCCGGCGAGAAGGTGGCGTGGTCCACGAGGAATGCCAGCCGGTCCTTGGCTTGAACCAGCTTCTTCTCTAGCTGGAACACTGTGTCCTTTTCTACCTTCTCTATGAAGAGCTTCAACTCTATCAGCTGCTCGGTGTTGGCTGGGGTGGTCAGTGCCTTCTCGGCGATCGCTTCATATTCATCGCACAAACTGGACAAAAAGAAACCGATGGGTACATGATGGCTAATTAGCTACTGCAGAAAAGGAATATCCACAAGTTACCATAAACAATTGGTCTTTATTAAATTAATATTTCAAAAATATGAAAATCTATAAAAATCACATTGCTGGTAATATGTAAAGGGCTGTACAATATATCTTGAAATTATCTAACCCATTTCCAGCGGGCTCTCTAAATTGAGGCAACTACTGTACTGTTACTACTGGGTCCTGATTTCTGAAATGGGCTTATTTCCAAGGCTAACTGTACCTTGAAAATGCAGTTTGGGGACTGTTAGGAAGTGGTCTTTATCATGAGGTGGTCTCTTATTTCTACAAAGCAAGGTTCCACTGTACCTTGAATATCTTCTATACATATGTATTTGCTTAGATTTACATGTAGATTTTACAGTTGTCATTCTGGGTTGCATATAACTATTCTGGAACTATATAGCTAATACAATGCTCTGGTTCCACGAAATCTATTAGACATGATCATTGGTTAAAAATGATCTCCAACAGAAGTAGTAATGATAGTAGTAGTAGTAGTAGTAGTAGTAGTAGTAGTAGTAGTAGTAGTAGTAGTAGTAGTAGTAGTAGTAGTACTAGTAGTTGTAGTAGTTTTTGTAGTATTAGTAGTAGTAGTAGTATTAGTAGTAGTAGTAGTAGTAGTAGTAGTAGTAGTAGTAGTAGTAGTAGTAGTAGTAGTAGTAGTAGAGTAGTAGTAGTAGTAGTAGTAGTAGCTTTATTTTAGCATTGGTAATTGAAAGTCACTCCACTTTCACTCACGTTTTATTGGCTTCTTGATGATCCTTGGACATTCGAGCCAGTAACTTGGTGCAGATTGCATCGGCTCTCTTTGTGAGAGCTCGAATCAGTTCATCACAGTGAACCTCAAACATTCCCAGCCTGATCACCTGTCGGGAGCCAAAAATAACCAGTAGTATGTGTGTCACATTCGTCTTGAGTGTATTATTGTGTGTGGTTTACACACAGGCTTTCTGGAGTGTATGATTGTGGTTGGTATACAGTTTTTCTTGATTGTGTGTGTTAAATACAATAGCTGTTATTGAGTGTATGATTGTGGTTGGTTTACACAGTTCTTTCTTCTTGTGTGTATGATTGTTTAAAACTGGTTACATTAAGCATGTACTAAAGGTAGATCGAAATATTTATATTTGTGTATGATATTCATGCATTCTATGACAACTATGTATGGTTGTTATTTATGGTGCCATGGCACAGGACATATATGGTTATAACTACTGTGAAAATTTGTATCTGGATGGGTTTCCTGTCATTTACAGCATGTACAATGCTCGCTGTATTTTCAGATCACCCCTCAGCATCCAAAAAATGTGGTCTTTAATCAAAGGTGGTCTTAAACTTGATTGATATTTGCACTAAACAATATATGAGGTGAGTCACCGATTGGTGATCTTAAAATACATGTACAGAAATCTAAAAATTGAGGGATCTTAAATCCTAAGGACCACTATAATGACTGAATTATTCACTTTAGCTACTCTGATTTGGAGTGTAACTTACCTTGATTGAGTTGTACTGTATTTCCTGTACAAGTCTGTGATATTTCTTCACCTGCCGCGTATATTCATCAAAATCGTGTTCCTCTCTCAGAAACTTGTCCACATCTTCCTCTGCCTGGACAAAATGAGATATTAAGCATGAAACTGTTACTTTGTTTTTCAAGACGCGTATCTTCAAGGGCTTTGGATTTCTTATATAATATCTTATATGAGCTTTGTTCTTTTTATGTACAGACATCACAAAATTAGCCAATTAGATGGCAACTTAAAAAAGCAAGATTTTTTTTCAAAGCCAATTAAAAGTACACACTTCGCCAAATTTTACTATTTCAATTTTGTAAGACAGCTTGGACATTTGTACTAGACTGGACACTTTGGGATTAAAAAATAAAAAGAAGGAACTTGTCATGCCTTTCTAAATTCAGCCCTCGTTACAGTTAAAATACCACAAAAGGAATACAAAGTTATCAAATACAATGCTTCTTTGATTTTCTAAGGATGCCAACAAATCATAACGATATATGATGGTTATACCTCAGGTTGCGGTGTGATTAGGTAGCAGGGAAGGCAGTGTCCCACTCACTATAAACTGCCCCAAACCCAGGTATAGATATATGTACATTCTTACCTGTTTATCAATCAGGAAACTGTATTTTTCATACAGTTTGCTGTGCTCCAGTGGCCGATGCGCTTCTGAGTGCAGCATCCTGGTGACGCTGTCCTTGTGTGAGGATAAAATCTCTTCCAGAATGATTGGCTTGAGGAACGCCTTGGATTTACTGCCACCCTGAACAAAGCCGGAGACAAACAGTAGTCATGTAAACACAAATACTGGCCATGCAGACACAAACACTGGCCATGCAGACACAAACACTGGCCATGGAAACACAAATACTGGCCATGCATACAAAAATACTGGCCATGCATACAAAAATACTGGTCATGCAGACACAAATACTGGCCATGCAGAAACAAATATTGGTCATGCAGACACAAACACTGGCCATGGAAACACAAACACTGGCCATGCAGACACAAACACTGGCCATGGAAACACAAACACTGGCCATGGAAACACAAACACTGGCCATGGAAACACAAACACTGGCCATGCACACATACATCACTCTAGCATATACATGTAGTGATCCTGAAGGTAAAATTAAAGGTCACAGATAATTCAAACCCACACTCAAAACAGATCACAATTTTGCAGGTGGGCAGGATAAGTGGTGCCAGCTGGGTAATTCTTGTTTTGGGCTTGATGTATTACAACTTAGGGCAAAATAAACATGCACAGTACATGCATACATCAAATAGAGATATAACGATTAATCGATGCATCAGCAAATCGTTGATTCAAGCAACTTCATAGAGCACCGATTATCATTTGTGTGCATCGATGCATCGGCAAACCCCTCCATTTAGGGTCCAATGCCTGACAGCCATCATCTACTACCGTATTGAGTTTTGTATTGAAAGTCATGATTTGTTATGAGCAGCACAATGGGCACCTGGTATTGGCAATGGTATGCTTGGTATATCTTGCCATCAAAATTAATGAGCAGTATGCAGATTTTTTTTTTTCAAGAGATGAAATTGAGAAATATTACCGTTTGCCAACAAGAGACAATAGGAATTAAAATGGGCATGTTTTCTGCAGATGGGACTTTAGCAATAACACTGCTGCTGATTGATTCACAATCTGTTTGCTGATATGCATATTGTCACAGTGACAAAAACCTTATTCTATAGCTATTATGTCATGTATGTGTTTATGTTAATTTTTGACATGTTCAATCATGGTATTAGCCATTAGTACATGTAGTAACTTTTAGTAACTTTTGGGATTGCCCCTCACATAATTTTCAGACTTCCATTAGTCAGGATAATTTGAGAAGTTCCCCTAAAAGTGTTGCCATAGCAACCCAGGCCTATC